>Ga0214542_1001820_pt1 | contig 44074 bp, 19 predicted proteins | sample CNSS1metaG_FD_160096 | JGI IMG/M metagenome (GOLD analysis project Ga0214542, IMG submission 160096) | Root nodule microbial communities from cowpea collected in UCLA plant growth center, Los Angeles, California, USA - CNSS1 | ecosystem: Host-associated > Plants > Roots > Nodule | place: USA... | reverse complement strand
AAAAAATATATGTATTTATATATATATATAAATTATATTATTTATTTTTTTATATATATATATATATATATATATATATATATATATATATATATATATATATTTGTATATATAAATTATACGTTTCATCAAAGGGATGAGCTTGTATGGTATTTATATACATATTTTTTCAATGGAGCATAAAAGATTTTCATATTTCATTTTCATAAATCATTGGATTGTGACTATCCACCGGTGCGAACAAAGCTTTAATCCAAACAATTTTATTTTCACTCTCTCTGATCCATTCAAATTCAGTATTTCAAATTCATCATTTCTTCAACAAAGACTACATAATCAAGAAGCCATTAGTTGAAATAACTAAATTCAAAGATACAGTTTTAGATTGAAATTTCACAAATGAAAAATACATATTAGGAGAAAAAAATATTAAATATGATCAATCAAAGTTTTCAATAAAAATTAATCATTTGTGAAAGACTCGCACTAAATAATATGTATATATTATCTAGTTTTCAAAAGACTTCGGTTCATGCATAATAGTTTGAAGAAACAAAGCCCAATGAGCACAGTGCTCTTTGCATTGGCATAACATGTGGATCCATGAAAAGTGCAAGTCTGATCCAATAGCAGTTAACGACAAAGTAAGGGAAGCGAGAGAAAGGGTTAGCCAAATATTGAGAAACATGTCATAAAACTTATTAAATGTGAGACATATCTGTACAAATAGATTTCATGAATGTGTGAGGATATTCTCTTTGAACATACCGTTTGGTTTGTAAACAAGATGAAATCTAAGTAATTTTATCTAAACATAGTTAACTTTAAATTGACCATAGATTCCGAATAAGTAATAGAATACAGACGAAGATATCGAAGTTGCAGGAATCATGGGTATCAAAACTCAACTTGTTTCAGCATAAAAATTCAGACCCATATATTAAAAATTCGATTTAAAGTATCATGGTTGCTACAAGTGAGGTTATAATATTCCATACCATATACAATATTGTTGCTGTTACTGAAAACGCATGCCTCTCTAAGCCGAAAATGCATGCATCGCTTACCCTAATCTGTAAATTCTAACACCATTTTTGTAATTTGTTGAGAAAAATCACAGAATGAATCCTCTGCTGCGACGACCTACTCTGTAATATCATTCTTTTTCTGCATTATCTAAATGTACTGTATAGCGTGTTTTTAGGCCTTAATCGTATCAACTAGGCCCATGCTGGAAATCATTGTTTTTTTTTCCTACGTCACATTCTTACACTGGAGGACACACACTTCTCAATGTTAATATTGGTTTAATATCTCTTATTAATCCGTCTTTTAAATTTTGATATCTTTTAGTTACATTAATCATATTCAAGTTGTATTAAACTTTGTTTTAGTGGTTTTACTGTGTCTTTCACACACAGAAAAATCTTCTCGCTAATCTTTCTTCGTATGTTAAGTCATTTTGTTGTTTGATTGAGTTGTGCAAATAACAGAAAAAGATCGATGTTTATATTTAGAAGAACAACAGATACCGTCCACAGTGATGATACTACAAAACTATGTGATAGACATGCTTAAGATTCGGAGGGGGTGTTGTTACATTGAACATGTTCCGATTCTATAACTATTCACATAATTTAAATATTTTACCTACCATCACATGGTTCCAGCAAAATGAGTACACAAGTTTTCCCGAAATGTGACTTTCTACCAACAACGTACTCTCTGTGCTTCCTTTTAGCATCACACGCGGACATATAGCATGTTGAAAGAAAACATAAGACAAAGCATTGGACAAGGTAGAGCAGAAACCTGGAATAAAAATAGTTTAGCTTTGAGAATCTGAGAGTGAGAAAAGAAGCAATATTTAAGAGTATTTTTCTTATCTTTTGATTGAGAATCAAAGTTTGAAAGATAGTGACTACGGTTACAGTCTTACAGATAGACAAAAGTTTATGCTTGAAAGATGATGGTCTTGGTTGTAATAATTGTTTTGAAAAGCACTATGACATGACCCAAAAAAAGAAAGAAATGCACAAAGAAAAGAATGATGTTAAAGACCGTGACAAGGACGATTATTTCCTTATTGGTTGTGCCAAAGGAAGCATCATTTCATGGTTGAAGATGTGAGGTGCTGTAACCGGTGTTTGGATTTTATGACTCCCAACTATAATTTTATGCTTCTTTTTTTGGAACTTAGCTAACTTCATATTGGTGCCATAAGCTCTATTTTTCTTTTCCAAGATAAAGGATGTTATTCATTTTGAAAGGTTCTTATTGCTTCTCTACTTTCTTCTATCTTTTTCTTATTCAGTTATGGATTCATTACTATAAGTTGTTGTATTTTCATAAAAAAATTTCTTCTGTTATGAAATTTTTGTAATTTTTTATTATTATTTTTCTTAAGAATTTCATAATTATTTTTACAAAATTATAAAATTCGTAAGTATTTTTTATAAATTTTGTTGTAAAAAAATATTATTTTAAAATTAATAGTAAATTCTTGCAAATATTTATTTATAATAAAATTTGTTAATATTTTCTTAGAAAAATTTTCAAATACTCTTATTTGTTGATTCGCATATTGTATGGTATGATATTTTAAATTTATCATCCTGATAAAATGACTTCTAACTCTGACATATAGTGTAATATTACACCATTTTTTATTTTAGATCATACTGAATTAGCTTATATGTATAAAAGTGTTATCTAAACATAAAAATGGCCACAAATATATAAGTGTGACTTAAAACTACTAAAGGCCACATTTTATAAAATGTTGATTATTTAAGCAACATTTTTTTAAAAGTTGTCCATAAAAAATATGGACAAAACAAATAAAGTGTGGTATCTTCTTTGTGTATACATTATGAATCTTCTTCATACATATAGATTAGGCAACACCATTGCGTAAAATAGGAATAATTTTTTTTTATTGTTGCTTATATAATGAGTTTTATTTGCCTCAAACCTAGAGAACATACAAAAAAAATGTTGTTTATTTGTTTTGAGCAATATGGTAGAAAAAGTTAATAGTTATAGACAACAATGATTAAAATGTGGATAGTTTAGATCACACTTTTAAAATTGTGATAATTTAATTTTAGATATTTTTAAATTAACATTATGTGACCTAATTAAATCATTGTAAGATGATAAGATGAATTAATTGTCTTGTGGTGGAGGGTAGTTGGGTCAAGTCTCAATCAAATCATAAATCATAACACTTTGGTTGCTATAATCTTAAGAATAAATAGTTGAACTGTAATTATTAGTTAAAGCTTTTGGTTCAATGATAAGTGCTTAATTGGTATCAAAATAAAGGTCACAAATTCAATTCTTAGTGAAAAATTGTTCAAGGAAAGATGAGAAATAAAATATATTTAAAATGAAAATATATCTATTTAAAGAACAAACACCAAAACTTTGGTAAAAGTGAATACAAAAAGCACAAAAAACTTATATAACTAATTATTAACTATATATAATGGATTATAATTTAAATAGTTTATCAAAATGTTTGCATGAGAATGAGAAAATATGATCGATTATATCACAGGTATTTTATTAATATTTATGTTAATTTTGAATTTACATAATTAATTATGAATTTTTTATTATAATAGTTAATAATTATTAAAAATAGTAGATAATTTTTTTTATTTTTCATTTTCCTTCTTTTCAATTAAATAACTATATATTTTTTCCTTTTTATATCCTCTCATTCCTTATCACGTTATCCAATAAAAAAATATTACATAATTTTATTACAAAAGGAAAATAATTTCTAAGTTGTTGAAAAATATGGAATATAACATGATCATATGATAGAAAAAATGTGTAATATTATTGTTAAAATTATTGAAACCAATGTTTTTATTCTTGATGTCCTAATGCATTATGTCGACATTGTCAAATCATATTTTTGTCGATGATTTATTTTATTTGTAAATTTGATTATTCTATATATTAAATAAATCAAGTTAAATTCGATTTATATTTATAATATTTTTTTCTAACTTAACAACTTAAACTTTTGATGGCATGAGTCGTGTCATCATACATTAAGACAGTTAATAATCTCAATAAACAAGCATGACATTAAATCAAATAAGTAAATAAATGACGCTGTAAAATTCTACATGTACACAAAGTTCCCATGATTATACAGGCTTTCACAGTTACACACAGATGGCAAAGTTAATTAGAGAGATTTGTATGAGTTTTTCACTAAATAATGACCATTCAAATCAATATATATACACTATATGCGGTTACTTTTTGTTGGGTTTATATATATATATATATATATATATATATATATATATATATATATAATTTAATACTATTTTTATCCCAAAATTTGAAGATAATGTGATTTAGGGTTATTGATAATTTTAAAACAATATGATTATGGACCTTTGATTTTATATAATATTTAAATTTATCTAATCTATCCAATATGAGACTTTTGATTCACACGTAAACTATTCTCAATAATTTTAAATTTAATATAAAATATAAACTAAATTCAATTGATGAATGCACTTCTGAATTTTGTTTTTCTAAAATTATTAAACTTTTTTCAAAAGAATGTAAAACTTTTATACTAAAATATGGCAAAAGAATATAATGTGAATTATTTTTATTAATTACCAGTAAAAAATATAAATATAAATAATTTTTATAATTTTATTTTAAATGTAAATGTTTTTTATAATTTTATTGTGAATAGTTTTTATTTATTTATTTTATAATTAAAAAATGATTAAATTTTAAAAAAATTAATTAAATTTTTAAAAAAGTTAAATTATTCAAATAATTATTTTAATTTAAAAAAATATTTAAAGAGTAAAATTGGAAAATGAATGTAGATAAAAAAAAGAATTCACTTCGTATAACTGTATATATCAGCATTGATTTTTTTATTTTTTATATTTATATATAAATTACGTAATTTTATAATTAAAAGTCACAAAACAATTTTCATCTTATTTTAATAAATATAAATATATTAAAATAACATAAAATTAGACTATAAAACAATCCTACAAAAATGCAGTCCCTTCATATTTGTTAGTAATTAGTTAATTCCAAAATATATATATATATATATATATATATATATATATATATATATATATATATATATATATATATATATATATGGTTTTATTTGATTTGATTGAATTTTTAGTTTTAAAGCATTACTAAATAGAATTTTGAGAAACTAAAATAAAATAAAATTCTTTAGCTATTATTTTTTGAATCGGTTGTAATTAATTAACTAATTAGATCATGGTCGAGATGTGAATTTGTGTTTATTGTCCAACAATAACACAGAAGAATCAGAAACATTGGTCAAAACACTGAAGACGAAGAAATGGCTTTATACAATACATGTTTTGTTTTGAATCTTCTTTTAGCAAATAACATGGCAGACACGGATATCTTTATTTGTGTGCCTTTACTAGTTCAAGGGGAGTGTGTGTCAAAAATTGTCTTTTTATTCCAAATCATTAATTTATCAAAATATTTATTACTTTTTCTACAGTATTAGACTGGATGTAACTCTGCCTTTACTGTCTTTAGATCTCAAATATTTCTTACAGTTTATTTTCTCCATTCACAGTGTTCAAATCCAAACATCTCTTCCTACTTTGTTATTAATGGGATAATAAAGAAAGTATTTTTTTAAAAATAGTGTATAAAATTTCACTATTTTCAGTTTCATCTCCTTAATTTCTCATCGCATTCTTATTTCTTCCACGTCTTTATTTCTTTTTCATCACCTACACATCTTATATAATTGTTTATATATAACCGAAATAATATTGTTAACTTAGGATGAAATCATATCAATACAGATATTTTGACTATAAAAACAGTATAATACTTTTATTATGTTGAATTTTCAAAAAAAATACTAAACAAAATTCTAAATTGTTTAAGGTATCAATTTACACTCGTAAAAATTCACAAAAATACTATAAATAGTACTGCATTTGCAAACATCCCATTCAGAATTTGGAGAAATTTTACTAAGACAAATTTCACTCATCTTCACTAAGTGAAAAGATACATCACAGATTTGTAATAGAGGAGAAGAGAATCACGAGTTATAAAATTATAAAAATATAAATTTATAGAATTATAAAAATTTAAAATTATAATTTAAAATTTTAAAATAATAAAATTATAACAACAACTCAATCCTATGATAAGATAATAATGATGTGTGCTTCTCAAAAACTGCACTACTAAATTAGCAAAAACAAGAATTCAATTAAAAAAATTAAATTTATTGATTACTCAATAAATTATAAAAATTTATTAAAAACTCAATTGAAAATTTATAAATTTATTAAAAACTTTAATTATATTTTAAATTCAATTAACAAACATTTAGTGTTGATTTTTGAAGTACAACAATGAGATGGTCACGTTAGATGAAGCATGAAAATGAAATATAAAATATATGAGATAAAGTAGACAAAAGATTTGTTGTAATAAGAAAAGGAAAATAGAAAAAAAGAAGAATGTAGATGCTTGGGGTGGTGGACCAATATTTGGTGGCTAAATGAATTTGGCATCCACTTGGGTGAGTGAGTCAGTGCCACACACTATTAACAGAAATGATTGGTTAGATTCTCTCCATAAATTAGATTTACTTCACTCTCCATATCTCTTTTACTATTTTATACTATCAATGTTTTAAAAGCAAAACATCAGGTCAGACAATAAAAATAATAAAAATAATAATGATATTTTAACGATTAAATTTTAACAATTTTTTTTATAATATGAAATGACATTTTTTAAATAATTTTTAAATATTAAAAATAAAAAATCACTTAAAAAATAATACATCAAATTATAAAAAAAATTATTTATCTTAAATAAAAACAGGACAAACTGGTAATTGGTTGAGATTTTTGGATACGGACAAAACAGCATCAGTGCTCATTGGTTGGAACGCAATACTCCTGTGCTAACTTACCTTTTGGCTCTCCATATTTTCAGCCATTCAGTTCTCATTTTCTTTTATTATATCTTTATTTTCCAGATTCTCACAATTTAAAAAAAATGGATGTTTAAAACTTTGTCATAGTTAAACCATTTCAATTTTTTTTTTCTGGAAGATTATTACAGTGAGATTTAATTTCTGATTTTATATAGATTATAAAAATTGTATGCGAATATTAATAATTCAATAATATAGAAATGGAAGGGAATAGAAAAGTATATATGAAAAGGGACTCTTGAAGAGATGATTCGGTTACTTTATGCAGATATCTTAAGACTGCGAGGTCGCAGGTTGCCTGATTTTGCTTGACCTGAACATTGTTTTCTTTTGCTGCTTTCTTTGGGGTGGCCCTCCATCTTAACCTAATTAGTGTCAAATGGCCATACGTGATCTCCCACGTGACGAGGGTGTGGGTAAGGGGACACTACCAATGGAGCAATAACAGATTTGTTGTACTACTAGATATATCTACATTCATTTCTACACATTATTCCAATTTAATTATTTATCTTAATTTTGAGTTATCATATAAATACCTTTAGAATATACAGGTAAGATATAATTTATACTGATTAAATGTTATTTTAAACATATAAAAACATATGTCGACTAAAAATGTTTCTTATTTTTTTATTTAATAATAAAAATATTATATCAATCAAAAATAAAACTAATTTAGATTAATATGACTAATTTAGATTCTATATAAGTGCAAACATGTTTTGTAAGATTGAGTTAAGTATTCTAATGAGATTTATAGTTTATTTATTGTGTCACAATTCGAAATATTTGTCGTTTGTTGGACATGTAATTCAACTTGTTATCGAACTTTTCATCGATGTCTAGTCTCATGCTCGATATCTATATATTTTAGTGTGAAGGATGTCTGTTGGAAGTTTCACACCAACTAAATATAAAATCAATTTAGAGTATATATATCAGTGTAAATTTTACCTATAAATTATTTTTATTTAGATTTAAAATTTAATTTTAACACCTTAAAACATAAAAAGGTGCTAATATGATTTTTTTTTTAAACGTGATTTGTTTATAATTTAGATTTTGTGAACACCGAGATTTATTTTATATTAGTTGTTGTTGATGAGGCGTTAGATGGTGCAAAGTGAAAACTAGGGGTGAAACCAGAAATGCAAAGATGTTAGCGACAAGGGATAATCCAAAAGGGAATGGGAGTGTACTGGTTGTGGACCAGGGAGGCAAAACTCAGTAACCAATTGCAGAAGCTCTAAATCATCGCAAAATGTACAGTGCAGATCTTTTATGATTTCACCACACACACCCAACAAAACAAACAAAATAAAAAGTTATATTCCCAAAGATATTTTGCTTTTGCATTTCCTAACAACGGTATAATAGTGATGTGATTGATTGATTAGCCTTTAAATAATTTAAGATCAATAAACCTGTTTAGGATTCCTTAATGGTCTTTTCCTTGTTTATCCATTTATAGTTAATGGTCTTTGTCCGTCCTTAATTAGTGTTCTTTTCATTCACTACAAAAATATGTGGATAAGCACTTTCATTTGATGATAAAATGATTTAAAAAATTTATTAATTTAACATAAGAGATGCATATTAAAGAAAAACAAGTGTAATGACTCCTCAAAATTAGACAACACAGACTTGTTGTCATTCATTGTTTAGGTTTAATATATAACTTTAAATACATTAACGTAAGTAAATTATGAGATACAAGTCAGTTTGGATTTAAAATATAACTTTATATATATTTTAATTTTTTAAAATCGTAAAACTCATATTTTAAAACATCAAGTCCTGGTTAGACCTCATAATAAGAATCAAATAGAAGTGAAGAAACAAACATTTAATCATAATTATTTCTCAAACACTGTCTTATTTGTTTGAAAGTAAAAAGATATTGTGTGATTGGTTGTTAAGTGGATATTTACCAAATCACACATGAAGTAATATAAAAAAGAAAAAAAAGAAAAAATTATTATTATCGTTTCATTTATAAGTATATTTTTACTAGAACATATTATTTTCTTAATGTATATAGATATTGCTCGGAGAGATGTTATTTTATAATTCAAACGATTTTGAAAAGGTAGAAACAGTTTTAAAAAATTAATAAAAAATGTTTTTAAAAGATTTAAATCATAAATAAAAGTTTAGGTTTGTTTTTAAATAAGTATTATATATTTATTTAAAACAATGATTTAATCACTTATGGTCATAAATATTGATATTTTTCTAAGATTTGTTTTTAACTAATCAAATAGAAATAATATTTAGAAAAATACTAAAAACAAATTCGAATATAAAGAGAAATAGAAATAGAAATTAAGATTAATTGTACAAAGTTTATAATTTCTAGTAGTCCATCAATTAATTATAATTGGTCAAGCTAAATTGATGGATTAAAAACAATTCAAAAATCCATATTCTGTAAAACACATTTATCAATTAAATAAAGTAACCAATTAAGTATAAATGAATCAAAATCTCAAGTTATAGGATTCTCAAGGAAGTTGTAGTGCAACCCTTATACAATAAATTAGCCATGCACTCTAACAATATAAAAGGGAAAATTATATTACTAACTATTAATATGGAAAGAGTAAATAGAATTCGCAAGAAGAACTGTAACCCTTCCTTCTTTGGGTTCATCATTGTTCTCTTATAGAAAGTCAAAGAAAGATTCTTCAAAGAAAATAAATCTAAAAAAGGTTTGAATGCGTAAAGTTTGTAACATTAAGATCTTTAAATAAAATGAGAATAGAGAAAAAAAAAAAGAAGAAGTCAAGTACTAAACAATACTTTAATTACCACAGATACTATTACATAAGAAATAAAATATTGATATTAAGAATAAAAACCGAGTATAGACGAGAAAAAAAGTAGAACATGAATAGAGGAAACACTATATAGAAATTAACTATATAACACTTTATCCACGACATCTATCTGAGTAACAAATAAGGTGAATGTTTCTCTTAGAAAACTCAAACTAAACAACAAAACCAGATAGCATTTTTGTAGGAGAAAGTTATCTGACAGTTATGAATTATTATTTTAAGATATAATAGTTAAGACAAATGCTTAAAGAAGCATTATCCAAAAACTGTTTTTTACATAAGCATTTTGATCTAGAAGCACTGTCTCAGGCACACTATAACCACATTTCCAACATAATGAAATTAGCCAATCACATTAAACTTCTTTCCACTCATACTAATGCATATATACTAGAAGATTTCCCCACTCTCATCTACAAAATCTCTCCCTAATTTGCTTCTACTATTCTATGCCCCATTTACTTGAGTGATGAAGACAATGCACAATATTGTTGGACACTAGCAAAATTAAGAATTTTATTGAGAAAATATTAACCTCATTACTATATAATTATTATTTCTTTCACAATAGAAACATTAAAAATGTTATCATTTCTTTATAATTTTTGTAACAGTTTGAAAATTATAATTACGTTTAATGGTAGTTTAAAAATTATATACTAATTATAAACAAAAAATGATTTTTTTAAATTTTATTTATCGATTTACATTCCAATTTTTTTATAAATAGAAATTATCTTGTATTCTACTTCTTTTATGTAAATCTTATTGGTTTCTCATCTTTATAATCATCAATAAACAATTAAACAATGACTTAAAAATCCAAAATTGTACAGAAACAAGGTTCCAACAAACATAACACATGATAGTCACAATGACAATTGCATATCTCTATCTTATTGTTTTTTAATTTAATTTCTCTAATATGGATTTGCTGTTTCATTTCCTCAAATAAGAATGCTGTGACCGAAACATTAACTCTCTTTATATATCAAAATCTCAGACATCATTACAACAAAATCCAATTCGAAAAAATCGTAGAAAATATAAATCCTTCCCATAAAACCTCTTCAGAATAAATAGACTTAAACTTATTCGTTTACAAAAGCATTAAGTAGAATTTCTCCTTTTTCTATCAACTTTTTGTTCCTTCTACTAAATATACAATTTGGTAGAGTTTTAATGTACTTATTTTAGAGAGAACTTATAGAAAATGTGGTAGAGAGATAGAAATTTTGTAAAACTAAAACACTCAATATCTTATTCATAAATTTCAAAATATTATATATATATATATATATATATATATAATCAATAAATATTTTTAGTGGTTATAAATAAACTAGAAAAAAAATTAAAAGTAGAACAAATAAAATAAATGAATTATTATAAATTAAATGTGAATGTTCACATACATCTTTACAAATAAAGAGATTATTAGTCAGAATCAGATTTATTTAAGATTTGAAAAAAAAAATCTTAGTAAAAGAAACAGGTAACATGAGTAAATTAAATAATAGAACACATTATTCTATTATACTAACATGCCAGTCCTTTTGTTGTTTTTTTTTTTATTAACAAAAATAAATATATTAAATAAAAGCAAATGAGTTGTTCTAAACTATATAGATAGTACTATGTACACATAAAAAAAGAAAAGCTAATAATTGTCTCCTCTTATAAGGCCATACATTTTCACAGCTTGCCATATATATTTTTCATCAGTCTTTCCATAGGGATTTAAATATTCTCGTGACTTAGGATTTAAGTGGATCATTATATCCCTCTGTGTCCCAGTAACATAGGATTTCAAGTGAGTGTTTACAAGGTCTAACTTTTACTGTGAAATATCAACCTAATATTTATATGAGTGTTCACAAGTTCTAATTTTTACTATGAAATACAAACCTAATACTTTATAGGGTATAAATCCTAATTACTCACATCCTTCCAATGACTTCTTAATAATTTTCCTTTTCATAATATTGATATTTGATTTTCACTATTAATGATATTCTTATCTTCATCATGTAAAAGAAACTTGCATTTGACTATTTTATTATTAAGGGCCATTTTTTTAATTTTCAAAATGAAGCCACTACGTACTAATAGTTATATATATATATATATATTTTACTTTTTCCTTTTTCCTTCAACTACGCATTGGGTTTCATCTTTGGCATGGAAAGCATGAGCAAGTGTTATTCATTGTCGGAATTCGAATAAAGATATTTCTCCTTTTTTATTTCTTTACTTTCTAACTGGCTCCAGAGTTCAGAGGCAATTTCTTCTTAGAACTCTCAATTGAACTTCTACTCATCCATCTTTCCTTTTCCATCAATCAATGATGGGAACGCCAATATGGGTTGAATTCAGTTTTCTCAGAATCTGTGGTAAGCAAATTAAATAATAAATACACTATTTCAAAGATCATTCTCCTCTTCTGCTGATTCATCAAAGAATTAGTCCAAACTTAAATTTCATGTCTTAAAATTGAGTTTTTCAAATAAACTTTTTAATCAATGATTAGGTTTATTTCTTTTAATTTGTTCCCTTCCTCGACTTCTTCGAGGTGAAAAATAAAAGAAATTCTTGATTGGGAAATAAAGTTACCATGATTATATATATGACCAAAGACAAATGATCTCCTAACTTTAAAGAGAGGTTCTGATTAAAAAAACTTTAGTTGACATATTTATATTTGTTGTTGGCGAAGGTTTATGTGCTATTATGTTAATAATTTAAAACTTTTTACATTTTGTTCATTATTGTTTTGGTTTTTTAAAGCAGAATTTTATGTTTGGCTCTGTTGAGATGCATAATGAGTCCAATCATATCAATTGGGACATAAACTTGGACATAATCTAACCGTGTATACATTACTGTAAGTAAAATCATATTCATTATTGCTTATGCTAGTGAAAATATTATATTTTAGGCATATTTTGGCATGTATAATCTATACATTAATATAGGTTATCTAAAAAAGACAAACATGTATATTTAAAATTCAGCATTTAGTATATAATACCATGTTAGTCGATATATGGAGACAATAAGTTAAATTAATATGTCAAGGTAATATAATTCCAGTTTCTCTGGGTAGGCTAATATTTCCGAAAAATAATCTGTTTCTTATCCTTCCTTTTTTCAATTGTAATTAACATGTTTGCCTAACATGCTCGTCATTCATAATACATTTAAACAAGTCATACGAATGTGTAGTGTACACTCAATTTTTGGAAATATAGTGCTTTACTATAACATATTAAATTATGTTTTATAAAAATCAAATGTAACATGTAAAATAACTTGGTGCATATTAAAAATTATGAGTATATATATAAGTGTATATTAGTTTTAGAAAAGAGCCTATTAAAAATTTATATCTTTGATGTGTAGTTTGCCAAAGCCTAAATTGTAACTTAATACAATTTTTGCATTAAAAAAAAATGCATGCCTACATACAAGCTATGGTCAAAACAAGCTTTTGAATAGGTGACAGCTAAAGTGTTTGATTAAATAGTTTAAAAAAAAAACTTGGCCTCAATAGTTTTCCTATTTTAATAGGTGGTCACGTTGTTATGGTAGAAAAACGAAACTAAGAAGCATGAAGTGTGATAAAAATAGTAATTAAAAAGCGATAAACACATAAGAGGGTGTAGAAGTGATGGATGATGAGAGATGGTGAAAGTAAAGAGAGGGTGAGACTCGTATAGCAGTACACAAAATGTGGTCATTAAAATTTATTAGTCATAAAGAGAGACCCCATCCCCATGTGTAGAAAAAAAAAAAGTGAAATCCATGATCCCCGATGATCGACCAGCAATTAAACAGCTAGAATTAATTTTGTTGCCAATTGTGTGCCTAATACGTGTTCATAGTGTGGCCTCACCCCAACGCACGACGTATCCTACCAAAACCCCCTTCCTCCGCCACGCGACTTCCCCACGCTTTATTATTACATCACTATAATTTATTAACCCCCCAATCCAGAAAAAAACCACCTTTGCTTTCAGGTTTCGTTTCAGCTCGCTCTCTCACCTCTCTAACCCTTAATTATTACCAACGACCACGCACCACATCCACTTTCATCAATTTCCTTAATCTCCACATAACATCAGCAGCAACAACCACAGCCAACCAACGAGTTCCTTCTATGTGCCTGTCTACAACAATTACTACTACTACTACTTCTACATGGATGGCAACCCTTTTGGAAACGTGCCACCCCCACCAATACAAGTCCCTGATAACTTCCCTCACTCGTCCTCCTCTTCGCCAACCCCAACCACGTCCTCTCCGTCTCCCACTCCTTCCGCCGGCTTCCGCTACCGCGGGACGCGCTCCCGCAGCGGTAAGTGGGTGTCGGAGATAAGGGAGCCACGTAAAACCAAGCGCATTTGGCTCGGGACATACCCGGCAGCGGATATGGCTGCGGCGGCCTATGATGTCGCGGCTCTCGCGTTGAAGGGACCCGACACGCCCCTTAACTTCCCCAATTCCATACTCTCCTACCCGATTCCCGCGTCATTGTCCGCCACTGATATTCGCGCGGCGGCTGCGGCAGCAGCGCAGGCTAGGCTCGTGAGGACGCCGCTGGAGGGTGGGCAAGTGGTAAACCCTGATATGGGACAGGAGTCGGAGAGGCGTGACGAGTACTATGATGAGGATGAGTTGTTGAACATGCCGAATTTGCTTGATGACATGGCCAGGGGAATGCAGGTTAGTCCCCCTAGGATCACTTCCTTTTCTTCTGATGATTCGCCTGCCAATTCTGATGGAGATAACCTTTGGAGCTATACCCTCTGATCATTGATTTCTTGTTGTTTGTATAAGGTAATTTCTTTTTTTGTTTGTTTGAGTTTGTGCGACCACGGATCAACCTACGCAAGTTGTTCCAGATTACAAGTAATGTTATAAGTTTCAGTCTTAAGTATGTTGAATATTCAAGATAACGGCTCCCACGGGATTACGAGGATATTTGTTGTCTCCTACAAAAGAAAAATGCTTGAGTGTGTGTGGGTGGGTGTTTGTGTCAGCGTCTGTGTTTTGGTTTGCCCTCTTTGTTGGTTGAAGCTGATTTTGGTTTTGAAGGCTCCTGCTGGGAAAGTTGCTTTGAGGTGTATATGGAATGGGATAAGGTCAAGGAATGAGATAAGGTTACTCTCATCATCGCTGGGTTTGGTGAGAGATGCCAACGATTTTATTAGGGAATGGTTTATGTGATCCGTTGTTTGTTAGATCCGTAGTAGTTCCGTAGTTCCGTACGGTCCAATCAGTTGGGGGAACCTAGCTAGAAGGATTCTACTTTTGATCATGGGTCTTTCTTTCTCCTTAGTAATACATAGACGATTCTATACATGTGTGGGGTTTGTTGCCCTTTTGGGGTACTTTTGCGGCAGATTTGTATTCGATGCATAAAAACTATTTCTGGCTGTTTGTAGAAGTTTCGGGATCTCTCGTATGTATGTATCTAAGCTCTTCTATAGTATATGACAAATAACTGGTGTATCCATTCTCTTATATGCTATGCATCTGGAGCCAAAGTTAGAGTGCACACAATGTTTCTGCTAATCATAACTTTCTTCATATCCAAACATAAAAGGCAGCCTCAACATATAAACAGGAGACTTGCTGTGCTAACAAGAGAAATGTAAGGGTTTTGTTCAAATTGTCCCAAAAAAGTTAAATAAGTTCGGATACATTAAGAAAGAGTTTTAGGACGGTTATTACTTGTGGGATCAACAGTTTGAACACAGAAAAGACCAAAGGAAGAGTTTCGTATAACTTCAAAACCCTTGAGTTTTCGAGGGTAAACAAAGAATTTATGTTTAAATAGGCATCATGAAATGATTAATTTCAAGGTAACACGTTTCTCTTTGATGTTTTGCAATTAGATTAGAAGAATCAATGGTGTCCTCTTTTTCATTCAGTAGAGTAACATGAAGAAAGATTTTCTTGGCATAAATATCGATACCGATCTATTTCTTGAGGTTGTTTCAGGTGTGTGTTGGTGGAACAAGATATTTCAGAACTCTTTATATCCATCATGTTCATGTCGGTAGTCTTACATATTTATAGTATATGACTAATATATACATGTTTCTGCTTTGGATAAGTAGCATTCAAATGATTCTAAGTTCACCGAAATCTTGACCAATGACCAGACAAATTATAAGAAAAAGAACAGTGATACATCAACAACGGTTGAGAAATGACAATCACTCCTTTTCATTTGGTTATGTTATGGATCTCTACCATGTGCACAACTAGAATGATTTTGTTGAATTAGAACAAGGTTTATAAATGCTGTTGAAATTGAAACATGGATGAAGATAGAACGCTCTGGTCTATGATAGACATTTACCTTTTAGAGGCCTTCCCTTGTCAATCTTTGCCGACATGATGCAAAGTTTGTGCCGACGGTTATGACAGAATGTTGATATATTGATGATCTGACCAAGGCGCCTCTATTTGAACAGTGACTTTTTTCCTTTGCAAGTGTCGTATTAACCAAACCAAATCTTTGATTACGATATTGTATTTTAATTTGTCTTCCTATCGAAAAGAAAACATTGAATGATATATAAGGACGAGATGTCAGTACAAAATTTACAACAATGCTTGTTTCACTGAGAAGAAAATGTCCTCCCTGTGATATGGTATCAGTGTACTTTGTTGATCAGGTTAATAGATGATTAACCAACGAAAATCATCTACTTTTACCTTGAAACTTTGAGGAAGGTTGATGTTATATGACAGTGTTTGACAAGATTAATTAATTTATACTTTATTTATCTTATTTTTCACTACTCTAGATCTTTTATGACAACATAATTAGAGAATGTTAGTTTATAATTATGCCTTTTTCTTTGTGTGTGAGAAGTTTCTAGAATTGAGATGTGTAAAAATAAAATCACGATCAATTATGCACCAGCCATCAAGAAAAAAAATAAGAAGAAAAGAAAAGAGAATATTAGGTCAAAAACATGGCAACTCATTATGATATAGCAGTCATGTTCTAGCTTCTACTGGAAAAATCTAATTTATAATTTAAAGCTTTATAATTTAAAGCTTACATGTACATATGATATAATGAGATTGGCAAATTTTCTGTTGGTCCAATATATTACTCTCACTTGTCAGAAACTTTGTACAGAGGTGACCACAAGATGAAAGGCTCACTCAAACAGTTACATTATGTTTATCATTAACTTTAAAATGCTATTAATATAGATTGATAACACAAATATTTTATATTATTATTTTTTCATAAATTGTTATATATATATATATATATATATATATATATATATATTTTTTTTTTTTTTTTTTTTTTTTTTCGATTGTAACTTTAACGTCATATCTAGAATGGCTGGCTAGTCTAGATAGTTTCAGTGAAGATATTAAGTGACACTGAAATACTGTAACACTTGACAGAAGGAGAGGGTAAAAGTTAAATAAATAACTTGTTTTTGTTGCAATAAATTTTAAGAGTATTATTTCATATTTTAAAAAAGTTAAAACATTCAAAGGATAAGGGATAAATATGTTTCTCTGACAATGGTTGAATGTAAATAATAAGAATGTGAATTTGCAGAAAATATCAGTGGCCCACCTTCCTTCTTTTAGTGGTTTTAGGAAAATATTATATTCATGATGAAGACTTTTGAAAGAATTATAGTTCATTATGTGTTAAGTGTTTAATTTTTCATCAACAGTTGAGTTTTTAGGACCTTTTTCTTATTTTATTTTGTCATATAATCAGTCTTGTTGAAAGTTGAAAGTTGAAAGGTGAGGATACAGGGAGATTCATTGTCAACTTTCCTATTTTGTTTTGATATGCACACAAGGTCTAACCAGTTGAACTTTGCTGAAGCCAAATGGAAAAGTTGAAGGTGATAGTCAAAAGACCCATTCTTTTTCCTTGTCACCAATTTTTATATTCAAACAACTGCGCCACTATTTTCTCTCTAAAAAGCATACTGTAATGAGTTCATCATCTCAAGAACCAGGGTTTTAGTGTTCAGTACGTGTACTTTTCTCAAATAAAAATGTTAAGGAATCCATAACAAACTTTCTGGGTTTCAATAAAGAGACAGCTAGTATAATATTTTTTTTCCTGTAACTAATTAAATTAGAAAGTTATAATATGTGAAAACATGACAATTCACTGTCACATTATCTTAAACAACACCATACCCAATTCAGGTGGCTGAAAAACACAAGTTAAATTAGTATTTAACTTGGTTAGGAAAAATTCTTAACAAGAATGATTGTAACGGTCAATTACTATATTTTAGATATGTATTATTCATTTCCAAACCTAAGATTTCTTAATACTTTTTAAAGAGATATCAAAAAATCTCTCAATGAAAATGTATATTTCTTATGAAAATTACGTAACAATATTTAGTATACAAATATTGATATCACTGTGACATGGGTTTGATATGAGATTATTAAGAATGCCAAAACTTAGAACATTCAATTTTGAGTACTAATTTGAAACACTAAGGAAGACTTTTGTTGGTGAATGTCATCTGATGCAGGTGGCAATGTTCGACATCCAGAGCACAGGTTTCCCAACTCAATGTGCATTAATTTTGTAATAGTAAAATAATAATTAAAGGAATCAAATTGAGTTTTTTTTTTTTGGCAAAATCTATCAGTTTGTTTGGGTTACATGATTTGAAAGCAGAGAAGACAACACAACTAATTATAACATGGTGTTTGAAAAAACAACTTAATGGAATTAATGACACATCCAATGAGTGCAAGCAGGTCTAATTATTGTGCCAACATTTTTTATAAATAGACAAAGAATTAATTTTATCCTCAAAATTGTGATTTTGGAAGACAGTACTTTTGTTGTTATGTGGTAAAAAAACGGTTGCTTTTGCATGAAAAACATATTCTTCCTAATTTCATATCACAATATCACAAAAAATTCCCTGATCTTTTTTATAATTACAAAATATCCAAACCTTACTCTTTTTTTTTTAAATTAACTCAAAAAAATATTTTTGAATGGAATTACTTCTTCAAAATTAAAATCATTAAAAATCAGGTTTACAACACATTTGGAGTTTAGCGAGGTAGAGGATGAATATGAATATGTAAGGATTGTAGAGGCAACTATTCCAGAAATATGTCTTTTCCAATTTTGCCCTAAAACTACAAATGAAAGGGTTTAAAAATGGGTAATGTGTTTAGATTAGACACTTAAAAGGAAATAGTGTGAGAGATGGTGGGGTCAAGTGGGGATGAATTGAGGATTATGCTGCTATCTAGATTTTTGGGAGATTCTAATGTTCATCTGTCCCTTCTTTTCTTTTAAGTTTTTGTTTTTTAATTATAAAACTGGGTTAATTCAATGAACAGGTTAGATGTTGTAGGGTTTTAGTTTAGTTGAATGAATAAATTGTTATGAACAGGATCTTAATAAAGAGATTGAGAAGTATGATAAAATGTGATCTCCCAGCATAATTATGAAAAAGAATATGCTTTGGTTTTTAATACTCATGTTTTAGACAGTGAGGGAACAATGACGCACTTGTTTGATGAAGATTCTGGTGCTTCACCCATGGCGGACCCCTCATTGATGTTATATATGCACTGCACCATCTTTATCATAATTCATGCAAAAGATAAACACTAGTTTCTTTGCCTTCTTAAATGCTTCTGAAAAACATCAAAAACTTAAACAATAACAATAATGTAATTTAAATGCTTACTATTTTTATATTTAAAATATATAAAACTATTGATCAATTTTGTACTATTTTAAACAGTAAAGTAAAAGATTGGATGGGAGGGGAAAATTGACAATGCTAAATTTAATTAAAAAAAATTACAGAAGGAAGTGGAATATTGCATACACAAAGTTTTGATCATATAGCATGTTTGAAAACTTGTGAGGAGGGAATTTTATATATGAAAGTGGAAATTTTATATATCTCAAATAGGAAATCAAACACTCAAATATCTTATATTACCACACAGTTTCTTTTCGTAACAAATATTTATTATGTGATAAAAATGTAATATTGTTTATATGTGTATGTATATTATTTGTGTTAGGAAAGAGTAGAAAATGGTGGAAAGCAAAGGTGGTGGTGTCAACAGAATAGAACAAAACTTACACAAACATCATTTGTTTAACGTTATGGTGTCCCACTCCTTTTTCGCCATGTTCAATAACAAAAAAGTAAAACAAATGTGTTCATGAGTTTTGTCATGTCACCTTCTCCTACGTGTTTAATAGCCTTTTCCTCTTGTAAAAACCGGTTAGAATAATGATGGACTCATTTCTCTTTATAATATAACCTTTTCGCATTTAATAAATAATTATATTTTATATATTCAAATAAAATAAAAACTATTTTTTATTGATTTAAATTATAAAAATCACTTAAAAAAAGAAGAAGAAACAAACAACGGCTAATATCATCAGGATAAATTATTGAAATAATTATCTATTGTTTCTTTTAGTTTTTAATTGTTTAGAAAAACCAAAAAAGAATCATAAATTTTTTTAATTTTTTCTTCTAAAAAAAGTGACTCTTCGTGAAAAATATACCATATATAATAACGAAATGATTTTATTTTCAATTCCACCAAGAGATTAAACAAATTATGATACAGAAGAAAAGAAGGGTGAAGGTTCATGAGAAAAAAATGAATTTGTTTAGTAGATTAGAAATAGGAAGAGTAGTGGAAAGTAAATAAGACCAAATATTATTTTATTTTCACATAATTTTACTTGTTTTTTTTTAATTTTTAATAAAACATATAAACTTCTATTGTAAATTTTAATCTTTTTTTTTCCTATTTTGATCTACAATATTTCTCTTTACTCAATCAAATACTATCTATCATATCAATTGAAACTATAATTTAGAAGTTTTTATACAAGAAACTATACTTTTGAATTGGTTATCAAATTCTTGCTTTTCAATAAAAATAATATTTTATTTTTGAAAACATTAACTAAATAACGATGATAAGTATTGTAAAGAAAATTTTAAAATGGCAATTAATCACCTAACCGATATTTGTTATTTGTACAACAAGTAAGAATATTTTATGAACAATTATCTCATAAAAAAATCAAACTAAATTCATTGATTATGATAATTTGATTGAAATCATACTACAAAAAAATCTTCAATTAGAAACCAATCCTAGAAACAAAAAATAATTAGTCACTAATTTAGATAACAATTTACAAAATTAAAAATTATTGGTTACTAAAATAGTTATTATAAATAAAAAAGTTATAATTGGTCACTAATTAATTAGAAACCAATTTTGAAATAAAGTCATTTTGGTAGCTAAAACCTAAGTAGCTAATTTTTAGTGACCAATTTTCTTTGGTAGTCAAAATCATGATAGCTAATTTTAAAGACCAATTTAGTAATCCATTATAATTTTTTATTTATAATAGTGACTATTTTAGTAACAAGTAATTTTTAATTTTGTAAATTAGTATATAAATTGGTTATAATAGTTACTAATCATTATTGATCACTAAAATTTGTCATTGTTTGAAAATTTTCTTGTAGTGTCATGTAAAAAAAACTATACATGATAATGCAACTTTTTCTATTTAAAAAGTTGAACAACACAAATCGTGGTGATTCAATCCTGAATCAATTCAATTGACTTTCATGTAGAATAATTGATACATCCTAAAAGTAATAGACATCAATTATTCATTTCTTCCTTTACATTTGTTTGTTCATAAAATATGGAACTAATGTTTCTCTATCTTTAAAAAGATACAGAAGATCATTTAATATGATATTTAACATGTTTTGTGGAAGGAATGTTTTCATCTGTTTTTGTTTTTTACTCCTACTCGTATAATTTAATTTAATATAACAAATTTTTATCTGTTTATTTTTTCTGACTCCTACTCATATAAAAAGAAATGATTTTTTTTTTTCTATTTGTAAATCTCTTCTTTTAAGCAATCCTTTAAGATGTAAATAAAAAATCAATAAAACATGTTGATAAAGATTTTTTTTTATGTTTTTACATGGAACTTTTTATACTCATTCTTTCATTTTAAGTATAAACTCACGTATTAATTCAATGACTATTAATACATTAGTACTTATTTAATTATAAACTATATTTTATCTTTTAAGTGAATTACTACTTTATACAAATTTTTGGCTTATTTATTTTCTCTTTTCACAATTGATTTGTTTTTCATTGAGTTTTGTGTGATTTATCGAAATAAAGGTTAAAGGAATAAAATGAATTGAAAAGCAAAGTAGAGGAGAGTGGTAAGAAAGAATTATTGGAAGTTAATTAGATATTGGGCCGACCTGATAATGGAAGGTAATGCACTGCTCATATAACGACTATCTCTAGATTTGGTTCTCTGAACCCAGTCTAGCCCCACCTACCACTTAACACAACCACCAATAATAATTCTTCTTTTTTTAATAATAATAATATTATTATTATTATTAACAGTAGTAATTGTTCCTCAAGTGGCTATGCATAATTTAAGTACACACTACAAGTAGTGAAGCAGTTATTACTTCTGTACATATTGCAGTTTACTGTGCTCTTTTTTAATTCAAAGTACTATAAATATCTAATTCGACTGTTGTACTGTCAACGTATCAGTTGAAGAGACATATATGAGGAGCCTCCTCCTAATTCAACAATTACTCCAATATTCAAATTAATGTAATTTTCCTATTTCTACATTATTTGATGCTTCATTTAAGTTCTGATAGGTTGTGGGGAAGCTGGTCTGATGAGGAAACAAATAAACATAACAAAAAAACAAAGACGGTGTTTGATGTATTAATTTTTCCTTGTTTTACATAATTAATTTTCAATTATAACTATACCTTTAGGATAGATCAAAGAAATACATTTTTCCTTACATATGCAGAAAACATAACTTTAACATGTTAACTTGATTATGTACATATAGAGTCTGGAAGACTAATATACCATATATCTTTGAGAGTATCTCGACATATGCTTAGATGTCCTCAATCCTCATGGTCTGAACTACGCAAAGAAACGATAAGGACGAGTACGCATCAGTGAGGACAAAATATGTATATAAGAGCATCTCAGTCATAGTGGTACTATGGTGGCATGATCGGCTATATGTCAACTAAGGAAACTCAACATATGGAAATCCTAACTAAGGTGGTAATTAAAGCACGATTAGACAAATGAATTAATCAAAGACTAATCAAGATAATTAGTCATATGTGTCAAGCTCATCAAAGTAAAAAACCTATAAACATATATAGTATAAATAGTACAAAATACGAGATAGATTAATTATATTCCTTATTACAATATTAATTACCTTCTAGTGCACTTAACTAACTTGAACGTCAGAGTGTTTGCAAATACAATTCATACCTAGTTAAAAGAGAATGATCTCCTACCTAGTCGTCTAGAGAGGACAAGTACTCTGAAATTGAAGATTTTGAACATTTAAAGTTTTTGTCGAAGTTTTCGCAAGATATATTTGACTATGTAAGAACAATAACAATTTAAAAATCGTTAAAATTGTAAATTTTAAAATTAAATTCATTATTAAGATTTCAATGTCAAATTGTCTCCTAGTTAACATTACTTATGAAACCATTCTAATGCTTATTGACCAAAATTTTTGTCACAATTTACTCTTTAATTAACTTTTTTATTGTCTTGTAAATTTTGTATGTAATCATTATCAAATAAATAAATTATTTAATTTAATAAATAGTTAGGTTGTGTTTTATTATTAACTCTTCTCGTTTTTACACAATAAAAGATCACATAAATTAATTAAAAGTGAAGTAAAAATGAATATGTAATTATTATAGAAATAATTAATATTTTCTGAAACATAAAAGTTAAAAATTAAATGAATAAATAAAAATAAAAATCATATACTTAAATTCCACAAATAAAATTTAGGAAGGATATTTATTTTACATTTTAATAATTTTTTAGATTATATAGACAATTGTAATTTTTCATGATTATATAATCATAGAGTATCTTCTTTTGTTTCTTAACTTGCTTTTCTTTTTTCTTTTGCTTTTATGTAGAATTTATGGTTTATGATTTAGGATACTTATCTAATTGTAATTATTCAAATATAATTTATACTCATCTTTATTAAATGTTTTTATAATTTACTATATAACACAGTTGATTTTAATATTCTTTCAACCATTCTAATCATTATAGGTAATTTTTCTTAGTTTGAACATGATAAACTTAGAATTGAAATGCAAAATCAATAAATAAAAGTAGTGCATGAGTCAATCCACGTGTGCATCAATAAGTATAATCAATATTAACTTTTATAATAATTCTTAAACCTCAAATTTACCATTGCCATTTAATGGTCAAATTTCCTATTTAAGATACAATTTCCACATAAACTATTTATCAACTCAATCGCATCTCTAATTTGAAATTAGTATCATATCATTTTAACAGTTGTTCAATTCATAAACAAGTCTAAAAGTTATTACGATGACAGTTTCTCTCTGTGCCAGTATAAAAGCTTACCTTCCAAATAAATAAATAAAAAAGTAAAAAATTGTTCCTAAAAATTCCAATCACCTAGAAAAACATTCAATATATCAAAATTAAAGATTGATCTCGAAGAAACATCATCACCTCATCCCACAACTTTGTGAGAATTCAAGAACTCACACTCATAAAATACTAAAATTGAGATTTTAAAACAAACGTGAAATTTACTTTGTCACCCATTCAATGGCACTATCTGATAGGAAATAGCCAAAGTTTCAGAAAGAAGAGAATGTTTAGAGATGGATTAAAAAGAGTTGATTAAAATATCATTATTCTATATTTAAATGTCATGTGTTTGTGATGATAACAAGAAAAAACGTCAGATAATTTTTAAATTAAATATATTTGTTTAGTAAAAACAATTTAGGAAAATATGTGAAGGAAAACCATTTTGGTTTCAATTTTTAATGTTTGTAAGTTACTTATATATATTTGGATCCATATATTTGAATCAACATATACAATAATGTCCAAAAACTTAAAAGAATGCAAATCATATACTGGAACGTGATAAAAGCAATTGTCAGTGAATCTTAAACCTTAAACTATTAATTATAATGTTTGAAATTAAACTAATCACGTTGACAAATGATTGTTGCAGAGTTAAATCACGATTTTTTTTTTATCACGTGTAATTTTATTTAAATGCAACTATGCAATTAATCTTAAATATCAAAACATCAGCGTGAGAGTAATTAGGGTGAAATTTGAACGTAGTCGAAGGTTGATTTGTTTAATGTGAACATTTTATCCAATAAGAATAGAGTTGGTAATATGTTCAGAGAGATTCTATGACACTTCCATAATAGCTTTTTCACAGACTTCCTTTTTCTTTGCTCATTATGTTCGAGGAAGAATCTTTACAAACTTCATCAACTTATGATACTTACGAATAGTCAATATCACACACCATATCCTGTCATCTTCAAAATGAACTCAATTTTCGCTGAACATTGTTTTGATTGTAACTTTTGCGGTTACCAGGTAACAGAAAGTTTGTATTGTGTAGTAGATATTTGATGGAAACGGTGTAGAAAGTAAACGGAATCTTTTCTTCTTTCAGAATCGTATTCGTAAATGATAAGTTCAGAATAATGATTAATGCTCCTCTGGTACGTTGATCCTACTCATATCGAAAATAATATCGATAAAAGTTAATTATTTCAAGTATTTTATGAAAATATATAAAGCATTACATAAGCAAGATAATATAAACGAAAATGCGCTTACTTGAAACATTTAAACTTATAATCGTACAGCAGAAAAGATTGATAAGAGAAGGTAGTTGGAGTTATGGTAGGGTTTGCAGAAAAGGAGTGGTGTTAGTCAAAAAAGGACCACTGACATATTTTACTTTTTTTGGGGTTTTGGGGATAATTTAAAGGAGCAGGATTCGGTGTTGGCCTTGAATCTTCTTGTTAAGGAAAAAAGCCGCAATTTAATGGTGTGGCTGGGCCATATTCTGTGCACTCTTTAACCTTTCTTTGTGCTTTTCACCGGTCTCTATCATTTCTGTTTTACTATCCAAACCTTCGTACATTAATCACACTCACCACTCTCTTTTCTCACTTCAAGAACCCTATCAAGCTTTTTTCACCATCATTCATTTCTTTCACAAATAAGTATAGCAGAACAGATTTACAACTCCTTCCATCTCACTCACTTCTTACAAATGTAGCTGCCAACTCTATGTTTTGTCTCTATCGCATCTTCTCATCGTAAGTGAAAAATCTATAATAAACAATTCACTTGAACTGTATACATTTCTTAAGTCTCAATTCATATAAAAACAAGTACAGGGACACAACATATTCTTAGGTTTAGTTCAACCAATAATAGTTGAGTTCAACCACATAAGATATTGACATCATTCTCAATTCAAAATCTTAAGACAATGAGTTTATGGGTCTTTATCCGTTATATAATATTTTATTTTCTCATTTCTAACAAATGTGAAATTTAGACCCATACTTAGATTCTTAACATTTAGATTAATGAATTTCAAAAAAATATTTACATGGTTTCTTTTCTTGTGTTAATTTGTAAGCACAACTCACACAATATATATTATATAATTAATACGTCCTTATTGATCAATGCTTTTGTCTCGGATTTCACTGACAATTGATGGTTACTTCAATGAACCATATATATTATTACGTGGATATTTTATTAAACAAAAAATTTACCGCATATATGTAAAAGTGGTAGTACAAATGTTAGTTTTAAGTAAATATCAAATATTCTTAAGTTCATACAAAATATTGTAAATTACCATCATTTTTCTTCTTATAAATGCTTTGAAACTATGTAACATCTTAAGTGGTGATATAACCTTTAGTAAATATATTCTAGGGTATTTAATTTTTTCTCAAATATTGATGGGTTTATTTTATATAGCGGAAGGAGATATATTATATTTGTGTGACATGAACACAATTCATTCGAGGGACTGGCATCAATTATAATTTGAAAACTTAAGATAATGTTTATGGGTATTTTATTTATACGATGTTTAACTTTATCATTTTTATTTAATGTGAAATTTTAACTTACACTTCAATTATTACCAACAAATAAATATTAATATATTACAATAAAGTTAAACAAATATTTTAATTTTATAATAACAATAATAACAATTCTAATATTTTTTATTATCATAAAAAATGTTTCACTAATTATAATAATAATAGTAATAATAATTTGTTTTTAGTAATTATGCCGTTGTAATAATTATATCGTTAAGATTAATATTTTTTAAATTTAAAAGGCCAAAAGAGTTCTCAGGTAGCCAAAGGGAAAGAAAAAGAAACAAGAGACAAACAACTAAAAGTAAAGAAAAATATGTACTACTATATATAATTTGAATGGATTTAAAATATGAAAAATGAATGATAAAATCATCTCACGAATTTACTTGAGTGAAATGTAAAAGGAAAAAAAAACTTATACATTATCTTCTATAGAAAAATGTTTTTTTAAATAATATATAAAGCTTATATTTGTAATATTATTTTTTTATTTTCTTAATATATCAATAATTTCCCATTTAAATTTTTTTCTCATCTTAAAATATTTTTAACTTTACAAAGTAAATTACCTGTTTTATTTCTGTTGTGTCCATCTACTTTATTTCTTTTCACCGCATCTAACAATCTATCAACACAAAAAACGATTTAAAGCGTCAGCTTTGTGGGAAAACAGTGATGTTCATTAAAAGTAAAGCTAACAATTAGGAACCAACAACCAGACATTATCTCGTACTTTGCAAAGTCAAATGCTAATCTTCTATTAGTGGAATTGAAGAGACACGACTAGAAGCTGCATGGACCCAAATTCATTAAAATACTTGAAAAAAATATAATTAATTGTTTTTTATGGCCCACCAAGAAAAACATCAAAATAAAAAAAAAATACTATGGGAGCCCATTGGGATGGGCTTGCTTCAGAGTACGAAAGTAAAGATAAATCCACGTAATCTACGCGTTTCCGCGGAAACGGAAATTAATGCCACCTTCTGTCACTCTCATCACTCACTCTTTATTTTATTTTCATTTTTATATTTTGATACCGTCACTTTAGAATCCAAAACCTACTAATTAAGAGAATATACAAGTAATTATTGCACTGCTTGTTTACTAATACTGCTTCTAAATCAAGTTTGGATCACACAGTAAGTTATTAAATATCTATTTGTTGTCACCGTTGGATATTAGTATATTCAATTTTCTAAACTCAAATAATTCTTTATAAATATAAGCTCATGGATATTTTCCACGTGTTGAATTACTTTTACGATATTATTTATTACTCGTAACATATTATTTGTTTCAAATTACGAATTACAATTCTAAATTTTATTCATAGTTTAAAATTATAAGACATAAATTAAAACAATCACTCTCTTTATTTATCTTAATTTTTTTTATAATTTATTAACATATAGATTTTATTATAACTCTTATTTATTACTTTAAAATTTCATTCATCAATGGTTCTCAATTGTTTTATTTAGTAATTAAGGAAAAGAATTATCAATGTTATTGAAAAATAAATAAAAGCAGTAAAACGATAAATAATGTATTTTGAAAGTAGCAGTTAGAAATACGAAACAGTAGTGGAAAATGAAAGAACGGTTATCAACTGTCAACCGTGTTTGGGACGCGTGGGTTGTCATCCAGAAACCAAACAAGTCATTAGTCAAATAGACGTTGGAAGGTCATTCACTTCTCTTGTTTTACAAGTCTCTATCACATTATCCACTATTTTCTTTTCTTTTACCTCTTAATCTTTTATTCACTTTTTTTTTTTTCTTCCACTTATACCCCAATTTAATTAGTTCTTCTTTATTTTCCCATTGTTTGGGCCTATATTTGGGCCAACCTATAGATTTAATGCAAATTCAGAAACGAAAAATTAAATTTTAAATTAGCTTCATAGAATCATACATTTAAAACATCAATTTTTTATCATCCTTAAAGTACAACGTAGAGCGTAAAAGAAAGAAAAAAAAGGAAGTTGGGCAGTTACATGCACGTAGTACGAAGGTAGGCTTTGATTGTTTTTTTAAACACGTGGTAGTTAAGTTTATGCATGAGCTGTCCATGATTCAAACATCACCTCGCTACGCAAACCCAGCTTGCGAACACAATCTCATGCAATAAATAAAATAATGGGTAACATTTTCAATCGAAGGATCAATTGGCATGAGTTGTCTCCTGCTACATAACAACACTTCCCTCTTTTACGTCACACAAAAGGCCCAAAATCAAAATAAGGTACAATTACAAACCCCTGAATCCAGAAGGAATCTAAGCCCAATCCTTTGACCAAGACAAACATAGATTCAATACACACACACACACTCCCTCACTCTCCTTCTCTTCACCTTCCCCTTTCCCTTTCAGAGCCAGACCACCCTTATCCAATTTCAAAATCTAGAAAAAAACGACCATTTTTAGAAAATAAAAAGAAATCACACGTGTCAAACGCAAATATCTAGACAAGGTTAGTCTCACCCATGCGCCACTTTCAATTCCTTAACCTGGGTCCATACCGTGGGATGAAAAAAACTGCCACGCCCCCAAATCAGAATTGGCTAAACCTAACCCAAACTTAGCTGGACAAACAGTGTGGACACTTTCCTTGAAACACAACCTCACCTTCTCCAACTATATATATATATGTAACATGCTAACACTCACTTTCCCTCCTAAAACTAAACAAAACACAACCACAAAAACAAAAACTTACACAACAAACAACGTTGGTTACTGCTAGTAACTGATATAACTACCCCTTTTGCGCACGTTGTCCCGTTCACTCAAACAACTTCAGAAAACGAAACTTTCCTTCAGGTATCATGTTTTCCACCGACTCACAAGCGACCTCGCCGGTGTCGGGAGGTTCTCGTCCGGCGCTGTCGGACGAGGAAGTTTTTCTGGCGGCGAGCCACCCCAAGAAACGCGCCGGGAGGAAGAAGTTCCGGGAGACGCGCCACCCGGTGTTCCGCGGCGTCAGGCGGAGGGACTCCGGCAAGTGGGTGTGCGAGGTGCGCGAGCCCAATAAGAAGACTAGGATTTGGTTGGGGACCTTTCCCACGGCGGAGATGGCAGCGCGTGCGCACGACGTGGCTGCGCTGGCGCTTAGGGGAAGGTCGGCCTGTCTCAATTTCGCCGACTCCACGAATCGGTTACCGGTGCCGGCGACGGCGGATCCCCGGGACATTCAGAAGGCGGCGGCAGAGGCTGCAGAGGCGTTTCGGCCCGGTAATGAATCGGGAAAGGATGATGATGCGGTGGTGGAGACGGTGGCGACAGCGACGGAAAATGATGAAGAAAAAGAGATGGAGGATCTGAAGAACATGGTGCTGATGTCGCCAACCCGTTGCTTCGAGAGTGATGAATATGGAAGTACGGAAATGGAATTTGAAGACATTGAAGTTTCGTTGTGGAGTTATTCACTCTAATCTTTAACTCATTATTGGATTTTTGATTGCTATTTTGGGAAATCGAATTATTGTGAGCTTGGGAATAGTACAAGAGTATCCGTACTTATAATTTTTTTACTAGTACGAGACTGCTCATTTAGGTGTCCCAACTCCAAAACCACCTATGTATGGATAAGTTCACACAAATTTGAAATTTAAGTTGTGTATATACACAGTAGTGTAAAATATCAAGAATTCTTATAAGATTTTTAATTTTTTCGATTTTGGCATTTCGAAATAAATACCTATAGTTATTTATTGATTTTTCATTCGCATCATATATATATATATATAGAGAGAGAGAAAATAAATAAATAAATAAAATTGAGATTTGTTAACATTTATTGACGTGCTTCTATTATAATGTATGTGCTTGTATTAAATATTGAAAAAAAAATATTGTTGTCAATAATTCACAGTAAGTTTCCTACATTAAAACTTTTCTCTCCTTAAATTTTATTCTTTAATATTTTATGCTTTTATCAATTCTGATACTTAAAAAAGTTACTTATCTTTGATTTTGTGATTTTTCCTTAGGTTTATAAAAGTTTTTATGCGTCTTTAGCTTTTCCTTTTTCTATTATTCAAATTAAGTTATTTTAAATTATAGATAAATTTATTCTAAATATTGTATTTTTAAATCTTTGGTTTGATTTGATTGCCAATGTGTTTTTCATGTTTTAAATTTGACAATTAGTTTGAATTGTTTAATTGAATAATAATATTTGTAGTAGGTAATTTGTATAGAGCGTAAAAATATTTTTTAAATTTATTAGAACAGAAAATAATTAGGTATGAGTTGAAACACTTTTTTAACAGAAGTTTGCAAATTTATTACACATTTTTTTAAGTGAGTTGTCATTCAATCAACATTCAAGTAATGATCACTATCTTAGATGTAGGGCATTATTCATAGAAAAAAAAAAGCCAACAGAATTATGATATTTTTTAATAAAGAGATAAATAAAAATTATTTACCAATTTTACTGTTTTACTAAACATAATTACTTTAAGTGACTAAGTTAACATGTTTGAATTAATGAATAATATATATATATATATATATATATATATATATATATATATAAAAAAAAATAAAACGAGAAAAATATCAGTATTTATCATCAATATAGTACATGTTTAATTTCAATTGAAAAGATAACCAAAATTTGTATAATATAGCAAAATAAATATTTAGTAACAAACAATGTATTTTGGCCAAAAAGAATACTAAGGTTGAAACAGTAACTGAAGATCATGATATAAGTATATGATTAGCAAACAAAACAAAAATTTGATCAATCAATTGAGTTCATACTTAGAAGCTAGAGATTCAGACCAGCCGTTTCCTCAAGCAATAAACGCTCCTTTAGGGAATCTAGCTTTTCCTGGTTCTTTGCTCGAACATTTGGTAAAACCTTCTCTTCATAACCTGGAGCATTCATAATCTTCTCTAGTCTTTCTATTTGCCTGCACAGAAAGAAACACTAGTATTTTAGTTGAAGCCGTTAAGAGAAAGGAGAAAAAAAAAAGGAGCTATGTTTTTAACAAAATAAATTCATGTGTATTGTTCAATGTTAAGGAAATATTATTCATTATGAAATCCCTTTTAATAATTTCCTTCATCGTATGCATTTTAAAAAATAATAGAAGATAAATCATACTTCCTCAGCTCTTCTATCTTTTTTATCTTCCCTTGTTCTGCCTCTGCAGAATTAGTTCCTTGAAATTCTAAATATACAGAAATGCTCTCATTTACAACAGCATCAGCATATCCAGATGGAACAGCATCACTTTCAGATATTACCTGTGAATCATATATTCAATCATTAAAAGCGAAAAAAAATGTCAATCAAGTAAGTTGAAAATGGGCTAGATGAACTAATGTTAATCATATATATGATTAATGACAAAATAGAGAAGCAAAATGTGAAACTTACTGTCAAAGAGGATAAATTAGCTAATGTTACAATCTCCAGTTGGTGACTATTAATAATCGCAGTAACCCCCTGTGTTCGGCAGAGAACAAAAGCCGGTCGCCTAGGAACATTTACATCATTTTAGAATCAGTAAAGCATGTTTTATAGATTGAATAACAAGCAACCTTTAGTTGAGAAGTTAAGGAATCGTCTACTTGCACTTTTATTTTGTTTCCATGTTGTATTTCTACTCTTTTTAATTGCAGAAATGTCACATTGTTTTTCAATGTTGTCTGTTTTCAAGGATTTGTCAGGAAACACTTTCTTTTTATTTATCTGTCTCCTGAACAAAATATTTGTTAAGAGGAATAGATACAAAACAAGGTGATATTTCTGTTATTAAAAATGAAAACAGAAAATAAAATGCAAGTAAACACCCTTTAATATTTGACAGAAAAGAAATCAGCAAAGTACTAGGGGAATTTCTTATGCTCATTTATGTAATTTGACAAAATTTTCTCATTTGTCACCCCAAAAGAGGGATTCCACAGATATTAAAGAAAACAGAGCAGAAAACCCTCTGAAGCTTTGCAAAAGCATATGTTGCTTCCACATACCTGTCACGTTTTTCTTTAGCCAGTGATCTCAGAGACTTAATAGTAGACTCAATAATTTCCATCTCATTCTCCACAGTTTCATTATTCCAGCCCTGGTGTAAAAAACAAAAGCAATCTATTTATTGAATAACCAAAGTATGATAAATACAATACAACACATCATAAAAAAATAGGAAGTACTTAGTCGTAGTTGAAACTTTCAATTTTAACAGACAAAGAGCCTGAATATTGTACTAAAAAGCAAAACTAACCTCTACAGATGATGGATAATCACATATCATGATAGATTCTGCTCTCTTGCATTCCTTGGGTGAAGGAAGACGTTGCCATAATTCCTCAGTGACAAAAGGCATGAAGGGATGAAGCAATCGAAGACCATTGTCCAGACAAAACCACAAAGTATCTTGTGCAAAGCGTCTTTCAGAAGCAAACTTAGTATCATTACCAGAAAAGTAAGGCTTAATCACTTCGATAAATACATCACACAATTGATACTGCCACCAAGAATACACAGCAGTGGTAGCTTGGGAGAATTCAAATGATTCTAGAGATTTCACTGTTTTTGTTATGGTTTTATTCAACACTGAGAGTATCCACCGGCAGCTAAATGGGAGAACATCTGGATTCAATTCTGCAGGTGGAATATAATCATCGCCAAGCTTGCTCATAGCAAATCTTACTGCATTCCATAGTTTATTACACCATTGGCGATACCCAACAACCCTTTGAATATCTAGGTTAATTTTGTCAGACTGAAATGGACGTAAACATCACAATTAGATCACAAAAATTGACTACATTGATGAAGAAATAGCCATACAAAAAACAATTTACAAGTAAATGACACCTGGGCTGTGTATGAGACCAGTGCAAAACGGAGAGCATCAGCACCACATTCATCAATACCATTTGGAAAGTCCTTCTTCTGACCCTCTATAGCAGTGGCTAGTTCTTTGGGGTCCAGGTTACCAGCCTCTAACCTCTTGTGTAGACCATCCAAAGTTATCCCATTTATAACTTCAATGGGATCAATAACATTCCCCAAGGACTTCGACATCTTGCGCCCATGTGCATCACGAATCATGGGATGCAAATAAATCTGCACAGGATTGGAAGTATATCAATGAGAAGATCATTGATCAAAAGTTCTAAGGATGTAAGGACGGTTAGTTTTCCTCAATATGATGATTTAACTATCTTCAGGAAATTCTTTTTAAAAAATCAAGAGAAAGAAAAATCTTAGACATGCATGACCAAAATTCAGAGTAAACGTGACAAACCATAGTACATCAATGAGAAGATCATTGATCAAAATTTATAAGGTGTGTTTGGTTATCTTTCCTCAATGATGACTTAACTTTCTTCACAAATTTCTTTTTCAAAAACCAAGAAAAAGAAAAATCTTAGGCATGCATGACCAAAATTGAAAGTACACGTGACAACACCACAGTAACAAGCATAATTTAGTACACACAACCCCAAATGATCTGTATGAGATAGTGACCTCACCTTTGAAAATGGCACATCACCACCCAACTTCAATCCAAACATCACCATACGAGCAACCCAGAAAAAGATGATATCGTGGCCAGTTTCCAGAACAGAAGTTGGATAGAATGTCTTCAAGTCCTCTGTGTCATCAGGCCATCCCAGCACAGATAACGGGAACAGACCAGAAGAAAACCATGTATCAAGAACATCAGGATCCTGGCTTAAATGAAACTTCTTTCCACTATACTTCTGGCTAGCCACCTTTTGGGCCTCCTCTTCATTTCTTGCCACAACCCAATGATCGTTATAAGCACCAAATTCCTTCAGCACATCATTCTCCAAAGTGACATACCACGCAGGTACTCGGTGACCCCACCAAAGCTGTCGTGAAATGCACCAATCACGAATGTTTTCTAGCCATCTGTAAAACATATCATACAATTATAAGAACAATAAAGGCACGTGAGAAGAAAAATAGATAAGTACCAAGTTCCAACCACAAACCCCTGATTCCATTAACAACATAACAAATCCTTCGACAAATTGCCTCCAGTTTTTTCCCAACACATTTTAGTGTGAAAAATGGAAGGAGTTGAAATTATAGGTTAGAGAAGTAGGAAAAGAGATATACATCAAACAATGTTAATATATGGTGTTGTAATGATGTGTTACAATACAAAATACGATTCCTTGATTCTTAATTCATACTAAAACTAAGCTAATAAGCCTTATTAAATGAGGAAACAAACAGTAAATATAGAAACCACTCTTAAACAAATCACCGAAGATATTCATAAACAGTCTTACGTACAATAATGACAGATATTTTCTTCATATTCAAACAGGAAAACAGTGACAATGAATTAAGTTGATTATATTTCTCAACACCTCAACTGCCTCAGTTTCAATCTTCAGCTAGAGCTATACCAAGCATAGCTAAACCCATCAGAATAGTTTAAACTAATCATTACAAGAAAACAATAAGTGATGCTACAGTGTCTTGGCTAAATTTCTGCAAATAGTCTTGAAAATCAGACCATTTCAGAGGAATACTCTGCAGGATGAATTGTACAATTGCTCATTACAAGAATTGCAAAAGTAAAACAAAGATACAAGTACCTCTTCCAATCAGCCAAATATTGTTTTGGAATAATCTCTAGCCTAGTGTTTTCCTCATCAACAGCAGCATTAAGAGATTGCTTTGCTAAATCATTGCAACTGACATACCACTGGGGTTTTATCATGGGCTCCACAACATCATTGCTTCTTGAACAAACCCCAAGACGCATCTCATTGTTTTCAGATCCTCTATAAAGACCCTATACAAAAGAAGAAAACGAATGCAACATAATTCAAAATAATGATACTAATTATAATCTTCCCTTCCACCAGCAGAGAAGCAATCACTATTCAGGTTCCACAAACGAGCACGTGTACTTTCCAACAAAATATTTTCGCCTGACTTTTGTTATTTCTCATGAATCAAATAATAGTATAACATTACCTTCTTCTGTAATGCTTCTGTTACTGCCTCTCGAGCTTTAAACCGTGGCATGCCCAAAAATTCAGAGCCACCATTGGAATTTATTTTCCCATCATCTGTGAAAACATTAATGAATTCAAGGTTGTGACGTTTACCCACTTCAAAATCATTTGGATCATGGGCAGGTGTAATCTGCAATCAACAAAGAAATTACCACAATGTGAATATCACTTAAAAAAAAAAACTCAAATACAAGTCATTCGTATAGAAGAATACCTTAACAGCACCAGTCCCAAACTTTGGATCAACAAGAATAGCATCACAAACTATAGGAAGCTTTCTTCCATTAAATGGATGAATAGCAAATTTTCCATGAAAATGGTTATATCTGTCATCATTAGGATGTACTGCAATAGCAGTGTCCCCAAGCATTGTTTCAATTCTAGTTGTGGCAACAACAATTTCACCTAGGTTCCCTTCCACAGGGTATGCAAACTTTGTTAAAACTCCAAATTCCACGGGTTTATCATATTCTGGAACCTTTAGTAGAGTCCTTTCTTTTATATCAATATAATCCACCTGTATGCATCAAGCAACTACATTACATATGCAATATTTATAAATCAGATGAAACAGCCAAGCCCGAACATTGCACACCTCGATATCAGATATTGCAGTTCGTAACACACAATCCCAATTCACTAAACGAAGGTCCCTGTGACAATGACAAAAACAATATTATCTCCATTCCACAAAAGAGCCACTTAGGTTCAAATAATCTGCATATATACAAATGAAAATATATATCGTTTCATAAGTAGAGAACTTGAGGAGCACCCAGTCAAGTATACAGAATCTCATTAGAACATTTTAATTTAACTTGATTCACCATGTAGATTTTATTTTAATTGATATATCTTTATATTTAGAATCCAACTAGCATCAAAGAATATCACACATCCTTGGTCCCAAACGCACAGTAATGCCCTATCACAATTACAATCATGATTGAATAGAAACTTCACTACGCAATAACTATGCAAAATCATGAGATATATTTGGTCTGTGGAGAGGATTCAACCACATCATGCTACCAAAGTGTCTTTTTGACCACTTGATTCATGTTTTCAGTCAAGATCCACACATGTGATAGGTAGTTTTTATGTAAACACATTCTGCCATTCAGATCATTTTTGTGTATGATTGAGTAACTTTTTGTTAGGGTAAACTTAAATGAGGAGTTATTCACAGCATATTTTATGAGCAGTTATGTTTTGATGTTTTAGGAGAGCAAAAGTCAGGAGTTTAGTGTGTTATTTTTTGGATGTTAATGGTCATTATAGTGTCATGTTTTGTAATAATTGGCAGACATTATGGCTTGGAGATGAAAAGCCAAAAGTAAGTCCAATAAATTGTAGTGTCTTTTTGATATGAAATACACAAGTGAAGGAAATCAGATTATTCAAAAGAGATCATGATTGAATAGAAACTTCACTAGTCAATAATTATGCAAAATCATGCGATATATTTGGTCTGCGGAGAGGATTCAACCACATCATGTTAACAAAGTGTCTTTTTGACCACTTGATTCATGTTTTCAGTTAAGATCCACACATGTGACAGGTAGTTTATGTAAACACATTCTGCCATTCAGATCATTTTTGTGTATGATTGAGTAACATCACGCAGTAAACTAGATACAAGTATAGTCATACAAGTTCCAACTAGCCTTCTGTAACTGTTACTTAATAATTACAAGGCATCCTATATTCCAAATCCCAATAATGCACTAACAAAGCGTTCTTCACATAATCAATGATCTCTATCAATTCGTTTTCGAGAACAGACTTAAAAACTCAAACCAGCATTGATGAAAAACCTACAGTTTGGTTGTTATGAATAAAAGCATTAGAAAAGACAAAACATATTGCAAATGTCCAACCTACCTATAGATAAGGCCTTGCTCGTAGAGCCTTACAAAAGCCTCTGTCACAGCCTTACTTCTTCTTTCATCCATTGTGAAGCACTGGAAACAGAAAGTGAGTCACAGATAAATACAACAGCCATGATAGGAAATGGCATCAGAAAAAAAATGATCTGACTTGGACAAGCTTTGTTTCAGTTGTCTTCATTATGTTGAGTTTTCTGCTCATGGATTCTATAAGGGTGATTCTACGTTGGACTAAACATTAAACAGGTTATACATTTACCTCACGAGACCAATCCAAAGAGGCTCCTAATCGGCGCAATTGTTGTAATATTGTGCCCCCATATTTGTGTTTCCACTCCCAAACCTATTTTGCCAGCATTCACAAATGTAGGAAACAACAGTCAGAATAAACAAATAAAATTTAGCAACTTATCAAGAACCTTGACTTCAATGATTATTCCATTAACATACCTCAGAGACAAATTTCTCACGGCCCAGATCATGCCTGGTTAGATTTCTTTCCCGCATTACCTTTTTCTCCACAACTACCTGTGTCATGATAATGATAACTAACAATTTAATTTCATCTCACACAAAAGATATGCTAAAAACAGAGAATGAAGATATATGTCACAAGAAAAAATACATAGTACATCAGCACCATAACTAAAAATTGAAATAGGCCAACACTACCATTTAAAGCCAATGTTATGACACGATTGTCACAAATTTTAAGGGTAAAAATGTCTAAATTGCTTAATGCTACCTATGCAGACCTTATTGACGTAGTAACAACTTCAATTAGTCACAAATTTGGGATAGAAAAAAATATGACAAAATAGAAATATAAAAAAGGCCATTGTCTATCAGAAGCTAAAATTTTACACAAAAATCCCAGTAGCAAAATGGAAAAAAAAAAGTTCAAAGGAAATTGAACAAGTTTTTTATATAAATACTTAATCTGAGTCCAAGTGCAAAATAACGATTTCCTTTTCTAATTCCATACTATAATTTAAATAGCTTCTATTCAGCCACCCTACCACTAAATTCACAACAAATGATAAACTATAAAACAGTTATGGAAAATGGACCCGTAAAATTTTCTCAATTTAGACACAACCTGCGTAGCAATCCCAGCATGATCCATCCCAGGTACCCACAAGGCATTGTATCCAGACATTCTCTTCCATCGAATCATTGTGTCCTGAAAGCAATAAATCACAATGAGATTAACAGTTTAGAACAGCTAAACTTAAAATGGGATATATAAGATACCTCTATTGCGGCTGTTAGAGCATGACCTATATGGAGAGCACCAGTCACATTCGGAGGAGGCAAAACCTAAAACACAGCACGCATAATCACGTTCTCAACAGGCATAAAAAGGGAGCAAAAAATGCAACTTCTAAATATCATCAAATTTATGGGCTGTGCAGTGCAGCAACCTTCAGCAGTGTAACCACAAAAGAATAACACACAAAATAAATATTTTCAATATAAAACAAGGTCATCACACTATCCTTTATTTCGAGTCCAAATGAGACTGACATTAAATCAATAACAAAAAATTTGCTAGCCTATGTCCGTTTCTATTTGATACCATCAAACAGCAATGTAAATACTGCTGAATTTTGAGAAACTTCTTAGACTAAGATAAAACACTGTAAAGCATGGACTAATATTTTTATTATAAGGATCTCAAATTGAGAAGGGTCATCACTTCTACAGTTCTAATATATGGCAATAAGCAAAAGGTTACTTCACACTCCATACGTAAAATCTCCAATCAGTTACAGACACCATGTAAACATACAAAATGGTGTTTAAATTCAAATAGCAGCAAAAAACAACTTCATATAATACTTGAAACCAACAGATATAATAAATTCAACAAGATACTCACAATAACAAAAGGTGGTTTAGAGCTGTTAGCATCTGCCACATAGTACCTTGATTTCTCCCACCACTCATACCACCTAAATTATAACAACATAAAAGTTAGGCGTTTCATAAATTTAAAGAACAATGAGCATAAAGATGGAATTAACACCCACGATTTCTCCACTGCAGTTGGACTATACTGCTTTGCCATTTGCCGAGCCATTCGCTTCTTCTCACCCACTGGAGTCTCAGGATCAACATAATCTTCAGGATTCTCATCCTCCGCCCCACGCTTTACAACTTTCTTTTCACTTTTTTTAGAAGCATTGGATGATTGCTGTGCTTGCTGCTGCCATCAAAAGGAAGAAAATAAAAAAGTGGGGATTGTAAAAATTATTTACAATATAAAATTGACAAAGACCACATGCGAACAACAAAAATGTAGCAAAATCAAATCAAATGTTGCAACTGTACAAGGAAAGCATGAACTCTAATCACCTGGGCTTGCTTAAGAAGAAACTTCTCTTTCTTCAATTGCTTCTCTCTAGCCTGAGACAAAGCCGTAAATTTGTGACACAAGAAAATAAAAAACAACAATTAGGATAGTGATAGTCCACCCATATAAAAGAAACTAGCTAACAAGACTAATAAATCATTAAAACTCAGAAAAGCGAATTAAGAAAACACATTTTTTCTTGAATCCCGATTAGTAAAACAAAAGGGATAAGATGATAATGGGGAAACCTTTTCTTCCTTTTTCTTTTTCTTCTCGGGGTCCTCGGGTGTGGGTTGCACTTGTTCTTTGTTGTTGGCAGAGGATTCCATTGATGAAGAGTGAAAACTGCGTGTCCAAAGCCAAGAACGGCACTTGTAGAATAGAGAAAGCAAAGTGAGCGAAAAAGAAAACCCTCAAACCTAGCTGAAGTTAAGTCTTGTTTGTTTCCTTTCGTTTCTTTGTTTCGAATAAAGAATTACCTTAACTCTGCCAAACAACGGGCCGGGTATCTTCATTTGCACACTCGCATGGTTTGGTTTCAGTTTTTTAACAAATACAATTAACCAATCTCAGGTTATATTACATTAAAGACAAGTATAAATTCAATATATATTTATACTTATTATTATAAAGTTAACAACCTATCGTTTATAATAATTATCCTAAACAGCAGTATAAAATCTTTTACACTAGTAATAGTAGAAAACTCGTAAATCGAACCTAAACTCCGTGTGAAGGATCAACACATCATACAAATTGGTAATGTAAGACATCTTCATTGTTCTCCTTTTAAAATACTTTTAAATTATTAAATAAAATTTTAAGTTCATAAATAAAAAATATGTTACAATATTAAAAAGAATCGAATTTTTACAAGCAAAAATTGTTCAAATAAAATTATATTCAATAATTAAAAGGTAAAGAGGATATGATTGACCTATATAACATTTCTTTCTATCAGAAAGATATTATCTACCGAAAATAATATGGTTGAATCAGATACAGTCACCATAGGTAACCAGAGACTGAGTTCTTTTAAAACAAATGTTTACAACATATTCTTATAATTTGTTTGTAGAATAGGAGCAAGAAGAAATTGTTCCAATAGTTAAAGAACGAACGTGGTACAATTAAGTGTGATCACAACTTCAAAAGAAAAAAGTGCTATGTGTTTTTCTTTTTTAACAAAATGTTGTATATATTCTTGTTTACATGCAGGGTTCATCTTATAGATTTTTTAGCAGTAACATGATCATTTGAGACCCTTGCAGTTAAAAAATTAAGTTATATGAAAGGAAAATCAAGCTCATAGAGAACATGCCTAATAATAATCATGTGGATGTTAACTTATGATGATAGAATAAAATAATTCAAAATATAACCAAAAACATATTTCTTGGATATTTAGATTAAACAATTTTTTTTTGTTTTTCGTATTAACTTTGAGCGGGTGTAGTCAAGCAGGAATTTCAACCGGATAGGGATGGATTTTACTATCTCATGCTCATTCTCATAAAAAAAAAAATCATCCTCAATTTCAATGGATATCAAACTTTTGTCTCATCCCAATTCTTATTAGGTAACGGGTATAATTTCGTACTCATACCAATACTTGTTTTATTACTACTTCAATATTAATTTTAATTATTTTTTATAAAATAATAAAAAATTACCGTAAATGAAACATAATATTATCAAATATTCAATATTACGATGATGGTTGTTTCTTCGATATCAAATACTTTAAAATAAATTATAATTGTTTACATTTTATATTAAAATATGAAAGAAAAATTCATGAGAACCAAAACATTTATTAAATTTACAAACATTAATAAAACCTAGTTGATAAAATTTAAAAATATTTTAAAAAAATATATAAAAGGAAAACAAATATTGAAATTAAAATATATTTTAAATATTTATTTACTTCAATTTTTTAAATTCTAATTAATTTCTTTTTTATATACTAATAAAAGTTATAATACATCACTTGATAAAAATGATATAAAGAACAAATAATAAACATAATAATAAAATTTTAACATAGATATTGTATCTTTGAACTCCAATATATGTTGGATTATGATAAAAAAATATTATGACAACTACATTAAATTTTTATATTGTAGTAAATAAAAGTTATTTATATAATTAGAGATGGCAAATAAACTCGTCCCCATGGGTATTGCCCGAACCCGTCCCCATTTTGACGGGAAATCCCCGCATTGACTGGGTATGGGTATGGGAAATCCCCAATTTTTTCATTTGGGTATGGGGATGGGGATGGGGATGTACATATCCCCGCTATAATATCCGTCCCCGTCATATCTCCATCCTCATTTAAATTATTAAAATATTCATAATTAATTAAGTAACATATATATATATATATATATATATTTTATTTTTTATTTATTTTAATTATTTGGTTTATTTTGAAACTCATTCGCATCTCCAATCTTCAATATATTTTTTATCTTATCATAACTTTTATGTAATTATGTTAAAATGATGTATGTCAATAAAAAAAATTTATTTCACACTTGAATATTTATACTATTTTTTAATACTTTTATTTATTGTATATTTTTCTTTCACATGAGAATGTTTAATACTCTCAATTTAAGTGTTTAATAACATAAACATTTCATTTACTAGGTAATATATAAAAAAAATACTTATTATATTATTATTTTTTGTTTCATTTGAAGAACTTTTTTGTTTCGCTAAAACAATTTTTGTTATTTCTCAACCATCATTGAGTATATATGTTGATATTAGATCTCTAAGATATTTTTCATCTTATCATACTTTTAATTGTACATTTGTTTTTCTTTGTGCGATTCCTTTCAATAGTCTCCAAATTGTTTATAAGACACACATTTGTTAATTTTTTTATTTTTTGTTTATTTTCATCATGTAGAATACTATTTCGATATATTTTATCTAGTTATTTTTTATTTTCTAACTCATTACAATCATATTGTAATTTTTTCACTATAATTGTATACATAATTTTTATTTACTACAATATAAAAATTTAACGTAACTGCCATGAATATTTTTTTATCACCATCCAACATATATTGGAGTTCAAAAGATACAAGATCTATGTTAAAATTTTATTTTTATGTTTATTATTTGTTCTTTGCGTCATTTTGATGTATTATAACTTGTATTAGTGTATAGAAAATAAATTCATTATAATTTAAAAAATTGAAGTAAATAATCATTTAAAATATATTTCAATTTGATTTTTTTTTCCTTTTATATTTTTTAAAAATAATTTTAAATTTTATCAGCTAGGTTTCATTAATGCTTGCAAATTTAATAAATGTTTTGGTTCTCATGAAACTTTATTTGGTATTCTAATCTAAAATGCAAACAATTATAATTTATTTCAAAGTATTTGATATCGAATAAACAATCATCCTCCTAATATTAAATATTTGATAATATTATGTTTCTTTTATCATAATTTTTTATTATTTTATAAAATATAATTAAAATTAATATTAAAATAGTAAGAAAGCGGGTATGGGTATGGGTACGAGATTATACCCGTTACCCGATGGGGATGAGGATGAGACAAAAGTTTGATACCCGTTGGATTTGGATATGGGGATTGTAACATCCTTTTTTTATAATAAACCGTATTATTTATTTTAAATAAAGCAATTATAAAATCTTATATTTTTACTAATGTTTCATATTTTATCTAAATGCATTTTAAACATTAAAAATATATTTTATCATGATGTAATTTTACTTATTGAAAATAACAATAAGAATAAAACAAAACAAATATT
>Ga0214542_1001819_pt1 | contig 44091 bp, 21 predicted proteins | sample CNSS1metaG_FD_160096 | JGI IMG/M metagenome (GOLD analysis project Ga0214542, IMG submission 160096) | Root nodule microbial communities from cowpea collected in UCLA plant growth center, Los Angeles, California, USA - CNSS1 | ecosystem: Host-associated > Plants > Roots > Nodule | place: USA... | reverse complement strand
TATTAGTAAACAACTTTTATGGCCTAATTTTTTCTAAGCTGCACATCTTGTCTTGTCTTTTGTCTTCATTTTTCTAACTTTAAGTATTGGTACGTTGTATTCTTCCAAGTACACCCCCTTGACATTCTTCTCTTTCCCTTATTTGAAATTGAGCATATACATCAAACTCTATATAGACACTGACGTTTATGGTATGTTTGTAGTCAAACGATAATCAAAATAAGAATACTTGGCACGTAGCAGTTGAAGTTTATTATTTGATTATTTTTCAGGAATTTGAATCAATCGTAGAAAGTGGGTTTGTTGATCAAAACACTAATTAAAGAATTTTCATTGTGTTGAACGTCATTTTATATTTATTTTTATAATTATTTGGACTTGTATAGACTTGAATTTGTTTAAACTTTATTTAAAATTTATGACAGTGATGTATTTTATTTTATTTTATTTGAATTTATGATTAAATATTTCCTTTTTAAATAATTTTGTAAATACCCGCGGGTACCCGTGGATACCCGCGGATATGAAAAAAATAGACGGATACCCGCATAACGGATACCCGACGGATATGGGTACAGGTACGGGGTAGATATTTATCCAGCGGATAGGGTACGGGGGAGCTACTACCCTTATCCTACCCGCCCCGTTGACATCCCTAAGAATGATATACTATTTTTCCTTCACTAGGTTTTTATTCCAAAGAGTTTTTTCCTAGGAAGGTTTTGACGAGACACATTCTCTTATTAATGGACATCCAAGAGAGTGTTATGAATTAATGGTCGTTCATTACTTTAATACAATTACTCATGTGATTAATATGATTGATACTGATATCATTCATTACTTCATTACTCTCTATTTAAATATTTTGTATTAATTATTTTATTTATATATTTTATAGTTTTATGGGTTGTCATGTTGTATATCTATAAATAGGAATCTTCTTATAAATAATAAGACATACAAATAAGTTTGTTCATTATTCTCTCCTTCTCTATTATTCCGTTTATTTCTTTTATCCGTTATTAACTTTATTTTATAAAAAAAATATAATCTTTAGTGTTTCTAATTCAGGAGCGCTCAAATTTTATCTCGAACAAAAATCAAGCCCTTAATTTTTTTATCGAGCATCCGCAATATAATATTTTGTTTATTCAAATGGTTTTGAAATGGTAAAATTTCAAATGAGTCTTATTATTCGCAATTTCGGTCGAGATCAATTGTGATTTCTGAATATATTTGAACATTCAATTATATACTATTTCCATATTAAAATATTATCTTACACTTCTTCGATTTATAATTAAAGTCGTAACATTAATAATTCGTATACAAACTTTTTAAAATATTACTAAACAATAACAATTCCGAGTCAAAATTATGTTGCTTGATCATTGATAGGTATATATATATATATATATATATAATCATGCACCGGCAAAAGTTCGAAAAAGTCTCGTTAACTTACCAACCAAATCATCATATAGGTTATCTTTAATGTAAAATTAGTTTTAATTTTTAATTTTGTAATTTCGTCATGTTAATGTTATATTCTGAATATACTTTTTTAAATGTTTACTCTAATGAATATTGTTAAACTAATATATTTTATTCAATGGTTGATATTTTTAAAAGAAAATTATATTATTTTCTTTTAATAATCCAGAAAAATTTTAATTTTAAAGCTATTATTATATCAACATATTTTAACTAACAAAAAATATATAAGACCTTGATTACCTTAAATATAACCTAAAGTAGCGATTTTCTTCGTGATTATCTTACAGAATATCGTTTCTAATATTTTCCTTTTGAAGGAACAACCATTAAGGTCGAGATTCTTTGAATTCCATCTACATCAATGTTAATCAATGAGAGTGATGTTATGATGATGAACAATTGGTGGATATGCACTGTGCCCTATCTTTTTTCTGTGACTTTTTTCCTCTAATTGTTGACATTTGTGGCTTCTAAGACCCTCATTTTTTTTTACTTTAAAACTAATAAGAATAATGCCAGTGGTAGGAAAATGACCAGTTCGGGATTTTACAGAACCATTTTTGTCAAAAAATTAATGAGAATAGTTTTTAACAATAAATATCTACTATTTTTATGGACAAAATTTACCCACTTTTCCTATCTATAAGAGTTTCGGATCATTTAATAATAAAACGTATTTTATTGAAGTAATAGTCGCATTTAATTAGCTGTACTGTATTGGTTAAGTTTTATGCTATTTTGATTTCGTACCTTATTAATCTCTCCTTCCTAATTAGTCTATTTTAAGATAAAGTATATTTTCAATTGTTATTCGTGTAAATTGAATTCCAAATCTTGATTTAGAGATCCAATACTGATAATGTTATTTGGGGTGAGAAATAAATTAGGTATATATTTACAATTTGTGCAGTATAGATTTCCGACAAACTTGGTCATTATTTTGGATGATAATTCTTACCAATATCATAGTGAAAAAAAATATACTGAAGTATATTTGAAAATAATTATAGAAAAATAGTAATTGTGTTTTACATAGAATATTTATTTGCTGAACTTGTTTTCGTCTAACTTTACCTCATCTATATTTCTATCATAACGTGATATTTCAGTTTAGAACAAATTACAATAGTTTCTTCTTCGTTGAGATAATATTACATTTGTACTCCTTCCTATTTTTGACCCTAAAAAATCTCTCTTGAAATTAATAATATAGTGATACTCGCATCCTTGATGTATTAGGGATTTTTATGTTAACATAAAGTTATCATGTGATGTACCCAGATATCTTTAGTCTTATCTTTTTTTTGAACTAAGCTAAAAGTCAATAACATGTTTCTCAATCCTCTCATAACTTGGTTCGGATGAACTACATATAAATAATTTGGGGTATAAAAAACGTTAAACATACATTTTATGCGTAAAGAAAGCATTAAACGAAAATGTGGAACTATATAAAAATGCACTACCTGACTTGAATTATTTAATTTACTTTTACTTTCTATTTTCTTTAGGAAGAAATAATAAAGCAACAAAAGCTTAAATATTTTAAAAGAAAATAAATAGATTATTTTTTGTAAAACAAAAGGAAAGAAGTTTTTTACTAGTAAAAAAGTTAGGTGAAGAAACTTTTCTAAGAAAAATATTGGTCTTTTTCTTCCCCACTTTTTCTTATGTCTTTTCCCGAATTTTTCTTTTTTTTCTTGTTCCTGTATGGACCATACGAGATTATTATGAGACTCAAATAATATCTTACTATAGTCTTTAAATTTCTCAAATGATGAATTTTCAACAGTCATGTTCGTCCACTAAGTATCTGTCATTTGCTTTCTTACGGGGCCATGAAACGGGGTTGTACTACAAAAAGGGATTTCGACGATCAAGTCAGCAAAGCTCTCAAAAGTCTTATTAGAAAACTAATTAATTGTGTACCTTTAATCACCTGAGTCCACTTGTATTTATAGAAGTCTAATTGACTTTTGATCACTATACTTACCTTTGTGGGCCTAGGCTTTTGGGCCTTTAATCAGACCTAATTTGGACTTACATTGTAGGCCTAATTACTTTTGGACACTTTGCAATTAATTCTATTTTGTCTGAGTTAGGCTCTTAGGAGAGATTCGCAAACATGTTGACATACTGTTGTGTCTATCTTATTCACTTACTTGTCATCTGCCAATATGCTGGAGCATGTTCTTAGTGCGACATCTATGTCGTCCACTAATATTTTGGTTGGTAGTTTCAAGGGATTGGCCAATGGCATGGGCGACCCTTAATTTATGCAAGATATGCAACGAGTATCTTGTTCTTCTGTTAATTTGGGAAGTTCCCGACTTTCTCAGTTTCCTTAGTACAGAGATCCCAAGTTTCCTGTATTCACATTTTTGTTGTATTCATTTTCGTTATACCGCTACGAGTCCAACATATTTCATAATTATAGAAGTTATTTGTAGTACATTTCTCATTCTCTCAATTATATATTTTAAGTTAAAAAACTATTCAAAAAATTTCTATTTTATTATAAAATTTTATATTTTATTTTAAAAGTCCCATAAAAATTCAGAGCTAGCATAAACCAAATAACTTTAAACAAATATGGATCGGTTTAGATGCATTTATGTTATCATTTGAAATAAAATATGAGATTGGAGTTTATTTTGTTGATACACAGAGGAGAGGTGAAAGTGTAAACTAATTGATTTTAGTTTAGTTCGTCCTGTATTTGATTTGTCCTTAAAATTTTTGTTGAGGTAGACCGAGCCATATAACATGTGTTAAAATGTCATATCCATCCACCATGAATATGGGTTTACGGATCATCTCACACAAATTTTTAGAAAGTTGAAAAATAATAAATTTGAAAGTCGATAAACAAATATATATTAAAAAAGAAATATGAAATACAATTTGTAAGTATATTGTAACTAATTGAAACTATTTTAGTATGAACCAAGCGATCTCAAGAACCCTATGTTTAGAGGTGTCAATTTGATTCCTAGTCCATGGGCCAGCCCTGACCCACTCTTCATAAAGCCTCCTTTTAGGGGGGGCCCCAAATGAGGGGGCCAAAAAAAAAGCCTTAGCCCCCAAAGCCCCCTCTCTAGTGTGTTAGGACTATGGCTAAGGTGGGTTAGGCTCCCCAAATAATACTACATTAAGCCAGAGTCAAACATCAAGTCGAGCGACCCAGACGGGTCTGAAGACCCAAATAGGCCCGACGAGCCAAACATGTCCAATCACCTAGAAAAGTCCGAAGCCCTAGACGGGCTCGACGACCCAGAGGGGCCCTAAGGCCCGAAGACCCAAATCGACCCAACAAACTGGACGGGTCTGAAGACCTACACGTGCCTGATAACACTGAGAGGCCTGACGATCCGGACGGATCTAACGACCCGGACAAGCACGATGACCTAGATGAGCCTGACGATCCAAAAGACATCAACGATCCGGACAGGCCCAACGAAACGAATAAGCCTGAAAACCAGAATGAGCCCGATGATCCGGACGGGCACAATGACACGGACGGGCCTGACGATCCGAACGAGCCTGAACACCCAGACGGGCCCGACGACACGAAGGAACACGACGACCCGGATAGACCCAACAACCCGAATGGGTCCGACGATATAAACGGGCCCAAAGATCTGAATGTGTCCGACGATCAAGACGAGCCCGACGACCTGGACGGGCCCGAAGACACAGACAGGCCTAATGACCTAGATAGGCCCGATGACCAGAACGAACCCGATGACCGAGAAGAGCTTGATGATCCAAACGGGGCCGACGATCCAGAAGGGCCCGACGACCTAGACGGACGCGACGACCCGAATGGGCTCGATGACCTGGACGAGACCGACTACCTGGATGGGCCCGACATTTTCGGATAGTCTTGCCCGTCTGAGTTGTCGGGCCAATCCGGGTTGTCAAGATTGTTCGGGTAGTCAGGCTTGTCTTGGCCGTCGAGTTCGTCCGTGTCGTAGGTCCCGTCCGTGTTGTCAGGCTCGTCTGGGTCATCGGGCCCATTCGGGTAATCGAGTCCGTCCTGGTCATCGGGCCTCTGGATGGTCGAGCACGTCTAGGTCATCGGGCTGTTCCAGGTCGTCAAGCTTGTCAGGGTCGTCAGGCAGATCCGTGTCGTTGGGCTTATTCGGGTCATCGTGTTGGTTCGATCGTTGGACATGTCCCACAAATAATAATATATTTTAAAAAATAATATATTTTTCATTTTTAAGATGAAAGCCCATAGGTTGACCTTGACCCACAGGGATTTTGTAGGGTTTTTGGCCTTGTGGGCTTCTTTGATGGGGGCTTTTTTTCAATGTGGGCTTTTTTGGTCCTAGCCCACATAGGCCAGGGCCAAGCCTTGTGGGCTGGGCCAAATTGACACCTCTATCTGTGTTGATCCTCTTTCCACTCCTCTCCAGACTCTCCCTGGATCTATTTGCTGCGTGAACTCCGAGGGTGGGGTACTTGTAGGCACTCTGACGCTCAAGTCAAATAGTGATTTGATATGAGGCGTATGTAGGAAAGTGAGAAAAGCATACTTCTTTGCACTCACTAGACCCTAATTTATATTACTCACTTAACAAACTGTTATTATTATTTGCAGATCGTTCGTATCCGAGGATCAGTCCTTTCCTTTCTAATTGAGATTATGTGCGTCTTGTCAGGGATCAACTCTTTCCTTATTGATTGAGATTTTGCGTGTCTTGCCAAGGATCAATTATTTCCTTATTGACTGAGATTATGCGTGCCTTGTCTACATATCTGCAAACTAGTCCCTTTTTTTTCACTCATCATATTACTAGGTCGGGATATACACGACCAAATGGGTTGAGATATACCTAGCCTTCTTGCATTGCCAACCTCCTATTATGCTTTGTTGGGTTGTTGTACTTTATTGGCTGTAAAGGTTTCCTCCCACTACCACCGGGCTAGGATGTGGTCGGCTCCTCCTCACTACTTGGGCCAGGATAATGCCGCCCCACACGTACACCTTGGCCGGGCTAAGATGATGCTGACATACACCTCCATATATAAATTAAATAAATAATTGTTCCTACAACATGTTCTTATTACACCTAATAGTCCCATATCGTTTAAAATCGAGACTTAAGGTGATTTAAATATTGTGATAGAAATATTTCATGCATAATGATTGACACTAACAATATTTTGAGATTGAAATAATAATAAATAAATATGTTTAATTCTATTTAACACTCAAATATTATGCACAATAAGAAAAGATTATAAATAATTAATACTTATGCGAAATGCGAGGTAAATATATAGTGCAAATTATATAGTGCAAACTTTTGACACGAGTGGTGGTGGACTTGAATATTCATTCTATCTCACATTCTTTTATTGTGGGTTATTACATATTTAATATTCAGAATGATATGGTATTATGAAGATAAATAATTAAAAGGCACATAAAAGGCGTTAATTATATTAAATAAAGATATTAGTTAGAATATCTATTTTAATTAAAATGATTATATATATGTATATATATATATATATATATATATATATATATATATATATATATAATATAAAACTAATGACATTGATATTTGGATAGAAAAATATAATCAGTTTATTTTAGTAGAAACTGAACACAGAAATCAAACCGACACAGCTGAAGAGGTTTGATTGATTATTAAATTCAAGAATTTATTCAAACCATTAAGGGTAATTTGTTTAATATAATAATGACAGTTATCATTGATAAATCCTAATACCCAACAACACGCAACAACCAATTCTTCTGCCGGCAATTTGGCCTAAAAGGAATATGTTATATTATATATTACTAAGCAAAAATAAACATCATTGTATAATGTACAAGTGTGAGGATGTGTCCAAAAGCCAGCTAGAAGATAAAACAGGTAAAAGTTCGTTTTAGATCTTAAAAAAAAAATATATAAAAAAATTCATTATTAATATTTTTCTATTCAATTAATTATGTTGAAAATAATTAAAAAAATTGATAATACTGATATACCTTAATTAAATTAATTAAAATTTATCTGTAAGAAAACAAATATAAAAATAATAAGTACTAATATATCTCTATTAAATTAATTATAATATTATAGTAAAGAAAAAAAGTTCTAAAAAAACTTTTAGTATTAAAATATCTCTATTAAATAAATTATAAAATTATGTTTTAAAGAAAAGGCCTCAATTTTTCTTTTAATATTAATATATCTTTATTAAATTAATTATAAATTTATGTTTAAGAATAAAATTTAATTAAATTATTATTAATGTCTATTAATTTTTATTGATATTAAAAATTATATTTAATGAGTTAAAATATTTTTTAGTAAATTATAATTTTGTTTTAAAAAAGAGAATGATTAGTTATTTTTATTTTCTTGTAATCTATTTTGATTCTATTTTTTTCTTTTATCTCTTTGTGACTTTTATTGCCTCACTTTCTTCTATTCTAGAGTTAGAGTTCTTTTTTGAAGGTTTTGGTAGATTTTATTTCTTGAATCTCATATTGTTTATGTGGACCAATATTGTTATCCTCATTTTTTGTTAGTATATTTTTTTTTTCAGTTTGTGGTCATGTTGTTTTTATTCTATTTCTTGGATTTGTATTAGGATTATAAAAGCGTTTATTTTTCCGATTTTTCTTTTCAGTATTTTTCTATTTATGGGTTTCAAAAAATTTTCTCTATATCTTGATATGAGGAACCATGATTTTTTTAGATAACTATTTAGGTTAGGGTTTAGCTTTTTGATAGATAATAGGATAGACTATAACATAAGAATTAATAAACCACAAACGTGACACGAAATAATTTATTGGATATTGATGGATTTGATTTATTTTCAGAAAGGTTTATAAAATGATAAATCACTTGACATTCTTAATTATATAAAAGGAATATATTATTTTCCAAAAGCGTATATAGAATAATGTTAATAATTTCATTATCAGTTGTTCCATTTTAGTCGAAATGAGTTTTTCAAGGTTAAAGATAATAAAAACTTATTTAAGATCAGCAATGTCTCAAGAAAGATTAAAAGGATTGACCTTATTATTTATTGAAAAATAAGTGTTAAATGAAATTAATTATTTTAATAAATAATTTTGCATAAAAGAGCTAGAAAAGTAAATTTCAAATAAAATGTCTCATTTTCTAATTTACTTTAGGCTTCAGAAACCTTAAGTCGTCCCTGTCTCTTAACTAAGTGATAAGGAATTGTTAGAAAAAGAAAAGGTAGATTTTAGTAAATTAAGATGGGTGAATTGGTTCTAAAATCTTTTTTATCAAAAAATTGTTTATTTATATGTTTTTTAACTTATAAAAGAGAGAATGCATTTTTCTTGAATTCTAATTGATACAATAATTAAAAGAGCAATAAAAGATGATAAAGAAAAAGGAAAAACATACAAAAATTTATACCTATTAAGATTATCATTCATCCTATAGTCAATCTCAACTTCTTTTTTTTCTAAAAATACTAGTTTCATTATCAACAAATGAATTTGTACAAAGTGACAAAGTAATGATCCAAATTAAATTTCAGCTAAACCTAATTTTTGCGTTGCAGATCCAAACTTGAAGCTATGATTATGCTATAATGGAGGTTGAACGACTTGGACACGAGGGAGGTTCGTAATGGTTTAAGCGTGAGAGGTTTCACGATCGGTTCGTCCTATAGATGTGCTTCAAGTTTCGTGTTTTTAGATTTGTGGTGAACTGTTTTCTTTTTAGGTTGTGCATCACCGGTGGTGCGATGGAGGTTGTGTGGTTAGGGTTTCTAGTTTGTTGGGGAGAGGATGAAAGGTTAAAGATGATGATGTGGCAGCATTTGGTTGGCAGAATTTCGAGTGCTTGGATGCTGACATGTGTCATGTCCTAGTTGGTAACTGTAATTAGTGGAGGATTGCCACATGGCATGATCTGGTTGAGTTGAGTTTAAGTGATACGAGAGGTGAAAATAGACAAAAGTAGGGGTGTAGAAGTAGATTTTGAGTGACCCTCTAAAAGTGATGGTGTATAAGTAAAAACCAGGGATGCATTTTGCTCCTAAATGATTTCTTTTCAGAATTTACTAATTTTGAACTTAACTTGTAACTCGAAACATTTTAATTCCATAATTTTACTCAAATTAAATTTCAGCTATGTCAACAAATATTAGAATATCCAATAATATTTTATGCAATGAAAATCACTTTTTAAGCTATTTTTATCTCACGAACTCAATAAACCCAATTTTTTACAAATCCTTAAATATAAAACTTCAATTAAATACCTAAAATTAAACATTGAAAAAAAAAATCACTCATCACAAATCAAGACTCTAAGATATCAACCTAATAATTAAACTAGATATCAAAGAGGATTTATCCTGAATCCATTATTGGTCCACTTGGTTTTATCCACTTTTTGATTATTAAGAATACGTTTAGCCTTATCAACTCTGTATCTACCAGACAAATACTACCGAAACATCCACCATATAAAAACACATAAACAAACGTGAAAACAATTTCATAAATCAAAATGAAAAATAACTACCACAACACAAACACACACTTATAACTTTCACATAACACAACCTTTGAAGATTTATAGAGAAATCTTTGAAAGCACTTGATGATTGTATTTTTCTCTCGAAAAAAGTGTGTATATTTCTCTCTTAATGACCGTAAAAGTTCTTACAAAGATTGAAATTGATAGTCTTTTTCAGAGTTTTTCAAAAACAATTATTTACATATATAATGGATGCATTAGCTGATAATATTTTGAAAATATTTTGCCACATCTCTCTGAAATAAATCTATTATACCATTTAATTGATTAAATAGCTCTAATTAATTACAAAAACATATTTAACTAATTATAAAAAGATCCTAATAGATTATATTATTGGGAACATTTAAACTTGAAAAGCGCTATATTTCCCTACATAATTGATTTTTTTTCTTCTTAGAACCTCTCAAACAAACTAATGGATTAAAAAGGCTAATTTTTGTTTTACACTTTATTTTAGTTTTCAAAAATCATGTAACTCATTTTATATGTTGAATACAAATTCAACGTATATACTTAACATTGAATATTCATCGAGTGTCAAAACATCACTCATCTTCAAACATCATTAAAATATCATCTTTTTAAACACTAGAGATTTTCTTCGATATCAACCATAACTAGTTAGTTTGTATGACTAAGAATCTTCAATAACAATTAACTATATTGCTTTACAATCTGTCCAAGATAGAAGGTCTTGATTATAGAACTAACATTGAGTTTTTTAAAAAGAGATGCAACTTATCCAAGTGATCGGTTAACAGAAGAAATCGATAAAACTATTAAAAATATTTCATAAAAATCACATAAATGTGTAGTTATAATAATTACAATTGGTTAAAAAAATGAAAATTCTAAAATATAAAGTAATATCAATTAAGAATTAAATAATATTAGTTAAGATTCAAATACAATATAATAAATCACTAAAACTTATAAAATACGTCTAAACACAAACTCACTCAATCATGTACGCTCCAGCTAAAATTCCTAGAAATCATACTACACCACTAGAAATTCTCATATTACATGAGATTTTTCTTATAAATTTGTTAAAAAAAATTTATAAGAAAAGACTTTTTTCTGCCATTTTTTTCTAAGAATTTTAATTGATAGGTAATTTCTTTGTAGTTAATAATTTTTTACAAAATTATAAAATTTGCAAGTATTTCCTACAAAATTTGTTGCAAAAAGTGTTTTACACAAAATATTTTACAAGAAAATTGGTAGCAATTTCTTACAATTTTTTTTTCTAAACAAAATTTGTAAATATTTCCTACGAAAAAAAATTTAAAACAAAATTGACAAAAAAAAATGAGTTTTTTTAGTAGTGCTACTTTTAACTAGAATTAATTAAATAATAGGATAACAATTAGTTAAATGCTAAATAAAAACCTGAAATAACTCTTGTTTTAAAATTAGTTTTCTAATTATTTATTCCATGGATGCCAAACAAGTAAGCCACATGAGGTTTTGGATTGGTATTCCAGCTCAGCCAAACGTGTTTACCAAATTCCACCCTTTGGAATGAAATCTTAACTCCAAATTAAGATGTTAATAACACTGTGTGATGATGACACGGATACATCTAACTCCATCCCTGCATTTTTTTTAATAATAAAGATATCTATCTAGTAAAACCTAACAATGAATAATTTTATGGTGAAAAATTATTTGGAACAAATTTTATATTCTCCAATAAAAGTCTTCTACATATAAATAAGATAAAAAAGATTATCAATCGACGTTGAAGTAAGTGATCAAATATGGTCGGTATATATTTAATAATCTTAAATCAATTAATATATACACTCTTTATTTGTTGACCTGTATTTATGATTGTTTACCAGTATATATAATACCCTTAAAATAAATATTTAAAAAAGTTCGTGCTATTTGCATAGTATTCTCAAATCTAGTACATTCAAAGTGAAATGAAAGTTCTTCAAAATATTTTAAAATATATATTTAGATAATTTCTCTATATGTTTTACTATGATTTTTTTACTAACATTATTTGCACACGTGTCAAAACACATAACACAAATCGCATAAGGATAAGTTAAATAAAATTAATTTTGTATACAATAACAAATAAATCATTCAAAACATTTCATTAACAAGGTTTATCTCATTAATTCAATATTATCCTTATTAAAGTAGACACTTTTAGTAAAACTGACATCACATTATCTTGTCTGATTTATATTGCTTCTATGTCTTTATTTATCTATTAAGAAATATGAGATTTTTATTTAAGTAACAAAATTATTTATTGTTTTAGGTATTGCTTCTATGTCTTTATCTATTGAGAAATATGAGATTTTTGTTTAAGTAATAAAAGTTATTTATCCTTTAAGGTAAGTGTATTATAGTTTTATTAATTTCAAAATCTCACATTTTTTAATATAACAATACAAAAGTAAGAATTAAAACTTAATTAATCGAGTATTTTTTTTATGTTTAAATTTGAAGATAGACTTAGAGGATGAAATTGAATGAATTTGAGAAAAAAAAAATTAAAGGTGGAGTTATTTGGATTAAGAAAAAAATTGTGGGAAATAATGAAATTTGAGATAAAAGTTTATAAAAGATAGTGAATGATGTGATAGATTAAAAAAATGTTTTAATTGATAAAAATAAAATATTACCATTTTGCCCTTAGTTATAAAAGTAAATAAAAAATATATAATTAGTGTTAATTATATTAAAATGAAATGTTTATTATTATTATTATTATTAAATATTATTATATAGAATGAGAATCATTCTTTTATATTATAACATATAGAGAATCAATTCTTTCATGATAGAAATTTCTTTTTTTTTTTTCAGATTTTACTGATTTTTCCAAAATCGATACTCAATGATTAATGAGAGAGGAGAATCCATTCTACTTCAATTATGGCATAGGGGAATCAATTCTCCTATTCTATTTTTTTATTATTATTAAATGTGAGAGAATTGATTCTCTTGTTTCCAGAATCGATTCCCAATTTTCATGTTCATTCATCTTCTCCTTCGAAACCTCTCCCAAGCCAAAAGCAACATCACTCCCCTCATCACATAGAGGGCCATATTTGTAATTTCGTTTGGGCTTACGTGACTTTCCTTCCTTATCTTATCAATTTTGCAAGGGACCTTGTGAAGGGTTACCCACAAATCGAAGCTCTCATTTCGCTTCAAATTACTGGAAGCAAACACAATTGGCAATCATTCTTCTGTTCTCACAAATAGTAAATTGATGAAAACAAACACATCACAAGTATTAAAATGGAATCTCTAGTTATCAAATGACATTTCAATCTTATCTTAGTGGCAACCTAGCTTCCATAAGTTTTTTAAAACTGTAAGGATATTTGAGGTTTTTTCCAATCTGAAGCATCCATAAATTTCTCACCTAATAACTTCATATACGAATAGCATAATTTGGAATCTCATTTTAATGTTTATATTATATTGACCAACATAACTTCACTATTGTTTCAATATCCAACTTGGATAGATAATCTTACATGTTATATAACACTCATATATGATCTTAATTTAGAATAACTTTTTTTATAAAACATTAAATCAACCATTTATGATTTCTTTTTATTTTTATTCTTATTATAAGTCATTCCACGTCAAGTTCATCAAACATCATATAAAACTTTCATAAACATTATACCTCATATTAAACGTTGATAATATAATTTTTCTTATTACATATAGTTATTACATGTCAATTAGAACAAAAAAAGTAACAAGTTTTATCAACTAGGATGGTCACTTAAGCGAGTTTTTCTTGCTTAAGTGTAATTCTTTCACATGAAAGAGAATTATTTTAGTATCTTCCTTACCCAAAAGTTAGATTGATTATTTGGGGAGTGCAACTTATTGATTGAACAATATAACTTGTCACTTGATTGATGCAACTTGTTGCTTGAGCATCTAACTCAGCGCTTAAACGAACAAATTCTTATACAAGAGATAAATGTTACAACTTCTAGATTACTCAAACTATCATCCATAATCAAAGAGGTGAATCTCCTCACTTAAACAACACATTGTTGTTTAAGTGAGGTGAACAAAGTTCACAAAAACTATGTCTTTGATTTCAATTAAAATAAAACAAATATTTTTTTCCAATCTAAAATAATTATTCACCTATTCAAATTATACTTGTAATAATTGAATAAAATTCAAATCACTCAATCTCTTAAATGATATAATATCAAAATACCAACTTCAAATATCCAATATATCAAAACAATATCAAAAAACTCTATTAAGATTAATAGAGATTTACATAAACCCAATATGATCATAAATTATGTAAACTTGTATAAAAATCAACACCATCATGTGATAATTCCTACGAGAATTCTTCCCATTTTTTTTATTACATTTCACAATACTTATTTCTAAATAAAAAATCATATTAATAGGAAATCAAGTGGTTTATAAGTATTTAACTAAGGTGTTTAATCCAAACAACATTTACTCTCCAAAATAACTAATTCTTTTCATTTTGAGTATATAAAATTACTTTCTCCTACTTGAAAGTTAGCGAAGTTCTAACTTGCTCCCAAAAGACGAATTTACAAATCAAATTATTACTATAAACCTAATAAAGATTCATCAATTTAACTCAAATCTCACATTCAATCATCCATATTACACATGCACACATCAAGAAAAAACATATACTACAGATGAGACAAAACAAAAATTAACCCAACCAAAATATTAGGTTTAAGTCAAAATGTGTTATATTTTCTCACTTCTCGTATGTGTATTTTGATATAATAAAAAATAAATAAAAATCCAAAAAATTAAAAAAGAGATTTTAAAGTTAAAAAAAGTGAAATATTTTGAATAAATGAAAAAAAAATGTTTTATATTAAGCATAATGTTTTCGATCTCAAGTATGTGAAGATAATATTGTTAGAATTAATCATTGTTGCATTTAAGGTATTGTATGTTTTAAACATGAAACTCCTATAGTAACTTTATCTTTAAAAATTAATGTTTTATCTCAAGTTTTTGGAGATAATTTTGTTAGAATTAATCACTGTATTGCATTTAAGGCATTGTATGTTTTAAACCTGAAATTCCTACAATAATTTTATCTTTAAAAATTACTTCATTTTTAAACTATTCTCAATCTTAATCTTAACTTCAAAATGATATAAAACTATCGGATATATCGAACACATAACATTTAAAAGTTTTAAATAATAAATTATTTAGTTTTTATTCAACTTAAACCTTTTCCTTTAAATATGTATAACACATCCTATATAAATTACTCAAATGTGTTGTACATCTCATTTGGTTGTAGGCTTTGGGCCTGTACATATGTACAGAACTACTTACATGTGGATTTTTTTTAATCTAATTAATGTTATGTTAAGCCATTAAAATCATTTTTTTCAACTTTTTAAAGGTTAAATTGGTATAGAGAAAATTTAAAAGGAGGCACATATACCAACAGGGTGTACGTGTGGTGTACAAGTTTAATCTTCCCCTAAATGAAACCAAAGAACACGACAATATTTTTCATAGAAAAAACTTGTTCTGGCATGTTGCGTTGTCCAACCAGAATCGATCAATGATTTCGGTTCTCATTCTATAACGATGCCCCAATTAATTAAAACCATTGGTTCCGAAGAATCAGAATACTAATATTCACACTTTCCGTTTTCGAGGGTGCGAAATTTTGGTGAAACTTAGACCAATAGCTGACTCTATTTATGGTCGAGTATGCATAGATCACCACCACAAAATTGAGATTCCAAATTCATGTGTTGGATTAATTGCTGCATCATTATTTGCTATAATTCAAATTGTGGCTCAACTTTGAAGTAATTATGATATTGTTGTTGAATATACATACATGTATATGTGTGGTGAACCAATGTTCCCAGTTTATTGGACGTTGAACACTCGTATCCAATTAACATCAGTTGCTCTCCCGAATAAGACTGTTTTATAAGTATGTGTTTGATGTAGAATTCTAGAAGTACTAGTGTTGTCTCAATCGCTAAAATTCTTGGTGCATATCTGCTTCAGATATGTTTGGAACAGAGAATTTAGGCCATGTTTTAAAATAAAGGTTCTGTTTGGATTTAAAAGAATGTGATAAAATTATTAAAATGAACTAAAATAAAATGAAATATAATATTAGTGCTAGATAATGAAATCACATCGTTCATATAATATTGATATACGAAAAATTAATATAAAATTAAATGCAGTGATATTCTTGTATATCTCTAACTATTTTTTGAGTTTTCCTTGTAGCAGAAATAGAGTGTAAGTGTATATTAGTTGATTTGATTTGATGTATCATCTGTTATCCATATTACTTACCATAAGAACTAAAAAGTGGATACCTATTACTTCCCTTCTTTTTGTAAATGATGTGAAGAGTGAATTATATTGTTGAAGTAAGTTAGGTATCGTCCCCTTTCTATACTAGTTATAATGAGAACTAATGGAGTAAGTGAGACATCAACCACAAGTTCTCCTTGTAACCAATGTAGAATGTGAATATTACATTAACGATTTCAACAATGGGTGTATACTATCCATTTCTCAAGTCAACTGTATATAAAAAATCCTTAGGTACCAAACATGTCTTCTTTCTTATTTTACAACATTAACCACCTTTGTATTATTATATTTGTGAACCTTCTCTCTTTCGTACTAGGCACCATCATTGGTGCCCCATTTAGCCATAAGCGGTAACAAACAATACTTTGGTTGTTTAACCGGTGGTTGCATCAGTGCAGGAAGGAGATTTGACAGCGGTTCTTTTCTTCATTTTGCCTCGGGTTTGAAATCGAGGCATATTGGGACGAGGCCAAAAGAGGGTGTCTTTTGGCCTCGGTTGTTACCCGAGGCCATAGAGTCCCTTTTATGTCTTAGTTGTAAAAAAACCAAAGCCATAAGGTTGATTTTCTGTCTTGGGTCATAGTGAACCGAAGCCATAGGTTAAACATAATTTTTTTTAATTAAAATTTTCGCAGAGTCTTTGGTCTCGGTTATGGTAAGAACCGAGGCCATAGAGTCCCTTTTTGCTTCAGTCTTGGTCATAACCGAGGCCTATTCTACTGCTTCTTTTTTAAATATTTTTTCTATTTTATTGTAATTTCCACATTTAAACCTGCATATTTTTTTCACAAAGTAGCACAAACCAGAATAGAATATTTTCTCAAACATCCACAATCAAACAATTAAAAGATAATGGAAATATACACAATCTAAATACATATATCCTAATCAATACTATTGTACATTTGAATTATGAATTTTGCACATGCTATCCTACCAAATTTTATGGACTTCGCGGGAATTGGCAAAGGACTCTTGAATGTCTTCAAAATAAGACACTAAGTTAAGTTAGTATATAGAAAGACAACTTTAGTATACCAAACTTTAGTATATTGCAAAGTAATTGTTTTAATTCAAATATATATTACTGTTTCCCAACTAGTTGTAATACGAGCACGCACAATTGTTGTCATCCATTGCATTATATAGTAACCGCACTCATATGAGCCGATTTGTCTATTACACTACATTATATCAACAATATTAAAATTAATTAAGGATGAAAATCAAATCAAACAATTATAAATATATGGATAGAAATATCAAACCTAGAGGGAACACCGTGCAAGACATTTTGCCTTAGTCGTTGATCTCCCTAACAACATGTTATGTCCAATAATTGAACTATGATAAAGGGAATAAGTTAGGATACTTTTATATAACATGTCATATTCATAAGATTGAGATTGATGTTTCTTACCAATCTATCACTTGTCTAAGATGGTTGGGGGGAGGGCGGTGCAAAGAGCAAAACCACACAGCAAGGCTCTCCCTTAGGGAAACCACAAGTAATTGCCAATGATGTCTGAAAAGAAAATAAATTCATTGTTATGCATTAGAATGACAGATTATATTCATAAGTTAACAAAAATGACTTACCCAGCAACATAAGGGACAAAATAAATTTCTTTCCCGCGTTGAAAGCATCTGGTCACATATGATTGGATGTCATCAAACTTGTTGTCTTCATGAGTGAGTTGGGGGTCTACAAACCCATATACATCATTCAGCCCCATAGTTTCAGTGATATCAGACAAATACCTAAACATAAAATTGATTTGAAATAAGTAAATAGATAAATATATCAAATAACTATATATACTGACTGAAAGACTTACATCATCCATAACTGAATGGTAATATTCAGTTCCTCTTGTCCCCGTGCAAGCTCCAAGACATCTTGGGAATGCAAGTAAAGTGGGATATCAAGGTCTCTCCCAAAAATGTTAGCATCCCAAGGAACTTGCATCGGATTATCAGCTATGATTTCTGTAAGTTGGAGCAATGCACCAAGAGGATCGTCCAAAGAGAGAAGAATCTTCTTTGATTGAGGTTTTTCCTACATTGATGCAATTTCAGTTAAAATGGAATATAATTTAAGTTTGAATATAATAAACATGTAAACTTAAAAATGTAGTATATTGGTGGGTTTAAGAGTCTGTACCGGGGGGTCAGTAACAACCAAATCTCTAGGCCAGGCGAGGAAACATTGGAATGTTTGTGCCACAATATATACCTCATCTGTTGGCACAGGAACTAAAGTAAACAACATGAGAACCTCCTCTACCGTGACCTTAACCTCATCCTCTGATAACTCCATGCCATGAAGAACTGTGGCTACCTCAAATACTTTTCCACGAGCCACTAATGACTTCTCTGTACCATCCCAAATATATAGCTGACATGGATGAGTATCATCCATGTCATCCCCGGGGGGAGCTGAACAACTCCCCTTTCTGCTTCTACCTGCTACAGTCAACAATTTATTAATGTTATTCAACTACTTTATTAAATATCATTTATTCAATTCATAACTTATAGAAAACAAATTTACCCGTGGGAGGCACAAATGGGTCTAGTTCCGGCAGAGGATCCATTGGCGAATGAATGGCATAATGCTCAAATTGGCGCATAAGTTCTTCTCTCACCTGTGTAGTGATCATTTCCTTCATTCTTTGTTCATAATCAGCACCATGACTGCATGAAAACTAATGAGAGGAGGAACCAAAAAATTGGCCTATGTCGACTCCTGATCCAACACCACACACACGTCTAGGGTGCTCAGGCCATCCAATTGCAGCAGCAAGTATGTCATGACAACCTTCTCCTCCTTGGGAGCTCTGCTCAACCAACGAATCCTACAATGTAACAAAAAAATTTATAAGAAAAATACAATATAAAACATGAACGAGCTATTTAGATAAGAATTGTATCTTACAATTTTCTCAGAGATTTCTCGTGTAGATTCAAAAGTGTAGTTGCCCAATGTGCATAGACGGGCTAACTTCCACTTTTGATGACGTGATCGTGGTGAAGGAGGCTCAATTTCTTTACCCTCAGAAGGTGGGGGCCTAGATTTTTTCTTTTCTGACATTATCTTCTCTTCAAGTTTTCTATACCCACCACGAGATAATATGTGCAAATTTTTATTTTGAGCACTTTTGCTTTGAGCCTTTTTTTTCTCTATACCTGTAACATATAAAACCAACTTTATGAATTAGTTAAAATTTTGCATAATTATCAATTGTGTTATTGATGATTTCAAATAAACATATCTACCATCTCTCAAATGTCTGAAGCTCAAGAAACTGACGCCATGTGTCTTGATCAATCCAAGTGTATTTCAACAATGAATTTTCATCCTTTTTAGATCCAAAGACGTATCTAGACGTCAACTTGGTCTTAAAACCACGAAATTTCTCAGCCATCGATGACAAACATTTTTGTTTAAGATGACAAACATTTTTGTTTAAGCGTCACCACATTTGGAATATCAAATGTTAGCTGTAATATAGAAAATGTCATCAACAATATTTATCATATTATCAACAAAATCAAAGTATAACGTTAATAACATTAATATTAGTTACCAATAAATCCTGCCATATCATTTCCCGATCAACTTCAGTGACATGATCAAAAGATGGCATAAGGATTGATATTCTCTCTCGTGCCAACATTCCTAAATAGCTTTTGAAGATGTCCGCATAACGACCACTAGGCATTCCAGTGTCGATGTTAATATCAACATGTGTTTTCTGACCTTTAGCTCTTCTTATTAAGAGTTGCCTCAACCTAGTGGCTCCTCTGGTGGGTCTCATAGTAGGTGCTTCATCCTTTGATGAAGTATGATGTTCAACCATGTATCTGTGAAATGAAAACATAAAAAACATTAATAAGCAACATATAAAATGACATATAAAACATTATTTATCAAAACACCTAAATTTTAACAAGAACATGAAATTCATACATAAAGTTATTGATTGGTCATATGTATATTCCTTCATTGTGATCTTCTTGAATTGCATGTACATCATCAACAAGATGGATTTCATCAACATTTATCGTTCTTCTAAATGGGTGGGTGACAGCAATATTAAGATCACTCAGATTCTCTTCATTAGGATCGATTTGTTTTTTTCCATGAAGAGCGACAAACCAATGTTCAGACACAGGATCTTTAACATCAAAAACCTGAGATGCTTGTTATGCCATGATAAATGGCTCGTCTCGATAACCAACCTTTCGAAAATCAACTAGAGTCATTCCTGATTCATCTATTTTGACACCACTCTTATTATCAATCCACTTACATTTGAATAGTGGAATAGTAAATATGGTATAATCAACCTCCCATATCTCTTGTATTACACCATAGTATGTCATTGATCCTACTACGGGATTTTGATCTTTAGATGTAGAAAATTGTAGCGACTCAGCTTCAAGACTGACTTCACTATTTTGTACTGTGCTTTTATCATCTAGAGACTTCGTATAGAATGTGCAATTATTTATTTCATAATCTGTACAACAGATGACATCAAATTTCAACCCATTCGCTAACCACATCAAAGTCTCAAAACATTGCGAATCTTTCAAAACCTCAGATTTAAACCAAGGCATCAATGTTCTATTATGCTCCATCAAATATCATTTCTCTTATTGTCTTGGATTGTTCTCTTTCACAATGACTTTGTGTGCAGATAAGTAAGGCATTACCTCATTTGTGTTGTTCAATATGTATAGGTGTGCTTGCATAAACTCTTCGCGATATTTGCTAACCACACTCACACCTTGGATGTTGTTACTTATAGAACACTTGTTCAACCATGATCTCTGAGGAACTACTATCGATTTTGCTTTTCCCATGTAATCTGAACAAAACTCGACACTTTCTTCAGCAATATACCTTTCGATCATTGAAGCTTCTAGACGATATTTATTTTTCACATACCCTTTCAAAATTTCATGTAACGTTCAACGGGATACATCCATCTTAAGTATATTGGTCCACAAAACATGATTTCTCTGACCAGATGAACAAGTAAATGTACCATGATGTCAAAAAATGATAGAGGAAAAAACATCTCTAGCTGACACAAGATGATAACAATTTCGGCTTGAAGTTCATCTAACTTTAAAGGATCAATGACTTTGCTACAAATTGAAGAGAAGAATGCACACAAACGCGTTATAGTTTTTCTAACATTTTTGGGTAAAATTTCACGAATAGCTACAGGTAACAATTGTTGCATTAAGATGTGGCAATCGTGAGACTTTAGGCCAACAAGCTTCAAGTCTTGCATGGACACTAAACTCTGAATATTTGAAGAGTATCCTCGAGGTATCTTGACACTCTTTAAACATAAGCAAAAACTTATCTTCTCTTGTTTGGACATAGTGTAACATGCAGGGGGCAAATAAGTACGCCTACCAACCTCCCTTGGTGCCAAGTCTTCTTGGATCTTCATTTCAACCAAATCTAAACGAGCATTTACTCCACCTTTTGTCTTTCCCTGAATGTTAAGTAGTGTACTAATCAAGCTATCACACACATTCGTCTCTACATGCATGACATTTATGCAATGCCTAACTTTAACTTCGACCAATATGGAAGATCAAAGAATATTGATTTTTTCTTCCAAGGGCTCGATGCAGATGACTTCATGGACGTTTTACCAAATACATGATGTACTTTATTAACTTTTTCATGAATTTGAATGCCAATTAATGGAGTTGGTGCTTTGTCATTCTCTTGATGCCCATTGAATGCTTTCTTTAACCTTCGATAAGGATGATTAGCTTGTAAAAATCTTCGATGGCACAGATGCACGATCTTCCTTCCATTTTTCAACTGATGAGATGAGTGTTTTCTTCACATATAGGACATGCTTTATGACCCTTGACATTGTACCCCGAAAAATTACCAAAAGCTGGAAAGTCATTAATGGTGCAAAATAACATTGCATGCATCATGAAAGTTTCAGAAGCAACAACATCAAATACTTCAACACCATCAACCCACAACAACTTCAAGTCTTCAACTAGAGGATTGAGATATACATCTATGTCATTTCCAGGCTGTTTCAGACCAGATATCATCATAAACAACATCATGTATTTTCTCTTCATGCAGAGTCCAGGAGATAAGTTGTAAACGAAGAATATAACTGGCCAACAATTGTGGTTTGTACTTAAATACCAAATGGATTCATTCCATCGGTAGCTAAGTCAAAACGAATATTTCTACATTCTTCACCGAACTTGGGAAATTCCTGATCAATATTTTTCCATTGCATTGAATCAGCTGGATGACAAATGAGTCTGTCACATCTTCTCTCAGTTGCATGCCATCTAAGGTTTTTAGCGTCTTTTGGATTTGCAAACAAACGCTTAAGTCTGGGTACGATTGGGAGGTACCAGACTACTTTCAAAGCAGATCCTTTCTTCTCTATTTGACCACTATCTTCATTGTTTCTTTTCTGCTTGTACCGTGATGACCCATACTTTGGACATTTTTTCAAATCTTCAAATTCTTTTCTGTATAATATGCAATCATTAGGACATGCGTGTATCCTTTTATACTTCATACCCATCGAACAAAGAATTTTCTTGGCATCATAGTTTCGAGTGGGTAGAGTATTTCCTTCGGGAAACATTTCATTTAAGAGCACGAGCAATTCTGTGAAGCTTTTATCTGTCCAACCATTGGTCGTTTTCAAATTCATAAGTCTTAAAATCGCTGATAATCGCGTGAACTTAGTTGAACCGACACACAACGAAGTTTCCGCATCAGCAGATATCGTCTCATACACATGCACTTGTGCAAAAGCTTCTGCGCCAACATCCCGTATCATGTCTTCCATATTGTCTTCTTCTACTCGCTCTTCATCGCTCTTCTCGTCGCTCTTTCATGGTGGAATCGACAACATTTCAGTTCGAGAAATAGTTGGAAAGTGTATTAATTTGTTGTGCCATGTCCATATTGTATAACTTCTAAGGAAACCATCACAAATAAGATGTTCCCTAACTTGAGTTGCATTCAATTTTCTCCCATTCAAATAGTTGACACAAAATGAAAGTGATTATAAACCACAATCAAATATGCACCTGAATATCAATACAAAACACAGTTGACAAATACTCATGAATTTTAAGATATGTATTTTAATATATATATATATATATATATATATATATGCACTAATAAACTACTAGAAAGTGATTAATCTTCTTAAATTGTCCAATCGGACAATTCAAGATTCAATACATTTAAATTATTAGTATTGTATCCCCTTATATCTAATTTTCAAAAAAAATGTAGCTTCTTCAAAATGAAAACTCGGGGACAATACATAATTTTCGTATTGAATCTCAAACGAGAAACTAAAGCTAACTCAAAAATCAAACAAATATTTAAGCAAATAATAAACCACATATATATAACATATTACTAATACATAACAGACAACAAAATCTTACAAAATATTAGAATTAGGAACATGGGAGCGTGAAAATGGAATGACAATGGAAAATGATGCACACCCATGATACTTAGGTCTTCAAGAGCTACAGGAGACAATAAAATAAATAAGAGACCGTAAAAATAGAAAAAGAACAACGCAAAAATCAACCAAAAACCTAATCAAAACGCAAAACAATTACCTAAATCATAAAAAAAATTTACAAAATGAAAAAAATAGAAATAACGCGTTTTCAATTTACCCTAGAGAGAATTGGCGGCGCGACGGTGGCTGGAAATGGTGAAGGAGGCACAACAGACTCACCGGAGCAGTGGCACAGAGCAGTGAGAATGTTTATCGTGAAGTGGTGGCTGTGGTGGACCGTGGCGAAGTGGTGCGACGAAGGGCGCGACGGAGTGCGTGACGGTGGCGCAATTTGGTTGCTTTTCGCGTGTTGTTCGGTGGCGGAGCAATATCGACGACGCTAGCTTCGTGGACGGAGGCGCAATCGGCAATGGAGGGCAACGGAGGGCGCAATCGCGATGGAGGGCGACGGTGGCAGAGAGAAGAACAGTGTTGCTTTCGCGAAAAAGAAGATGAATAGTGATGGGTTCGCGAGATTTGGAACCCTAAATAAGCTATATGGCCTCGGTTCTGTAAACACCCGAGGCATAAAGTATTATAGGCCTCGGTCTTGTTTCATCCGAGGCCAAAGCCTCTACTATTAGTGGCAATTTTGAAATTCTGGAGGACATTGACGAGTTATAGGCTTCGGTTGAGTAATAATTGAAGCATAAAATGAGTTATAGGCTTCGGTTGGATAGGGACCCGAGGCAAAAAGGTTAGACAATTTTCAAAAATGCCACCGCCTCCTTATAAGCTTCGGTCCCGCAGTAACCGAGGCTTATAAGGCGAGTTAAAAACCCGATTTTGCACTGGTGTTGAGGTCCCAAGAATACACATTTTATATTTGCAGTGGTAGCTTGCATTGTAAAAACTTGATCAAGCACTTGACTTAGTCTTAGTTAACAAATGAACTAATATAAAAATATAAAGCACAAAACTTTGTTTTCTATTAACACTTTTAGATCGCATATTATTAAATTATCATCTAGGAGAGTCTTATGAACTGGATTTTTGAAAATACTTTGATAGTGAGTTAGTACAATTAAACTTCATTTGACTTTTTTAATCCAATGTTGTCCTTACAAAAAAAAAATTATGAAAAAAAATACACTATTCAATACCTCCTTCTATATTTCACAATTATCTCTAGTTAAATAAGTTCGCTATAAAGAATAAATATCATCTTTCTAAAATAGATTATTTTAGGTTTAATTAGTCGGATGGTACCCACTTTCTTTCATATGTATCAATTTGGTACCCACTTTTAAAAAGATGTCAATCGAGTCCCAATTTTTTAAAGAGTGTCTCAATTAGGTCCATTTTAGAAAAAAAAAGTTAATGTCGTCCAAACGAAAGTGGGTACCATCTGACTAATTAAACCATTATTTTATGAACCAATTAAAAGGAGTCTTTGTATTTTATATGATGCATTTAAGGTTGACATATCATTAAATTAGAATAAAAGTATAATACATACAAAAAACTACATTAAGACAACATATGACCATTATGAGTATGATATGAATCACATCATGGCCCAAATGGAGAAGGACTAATACACCATTTTATTGCAGTTTTTTTTAAGTTATTAGTTTGTTTAAATAATGACTCAATTCTTTGTAAAATTGGCTAACCAAATTATGTTTTGGTTTAATCAATTAATGGGCTCTAGTTTATTTTTATTTCAAGTTAATGACCCAATTGAAACATAGTCATCAACCTTAGGAGACCAAGAGGATGCATAACTGAATGCTTTTGGATTTCCACAATTTCAGTTACAATTAGTCATTAAGTAGTGGGATCATTAATAGCTTAAGTGGGATGTAATTGCAATTTATGGATCTTTTGTAATTTTAGTGGTCAAAACTTCTATATAAGCTGAACCATTTTATCAATGAAGAAAAGTTGAGTTTTATTCAGAAAATATTTGAGTTTTATCTCTTCTATCTTAGTGAGAGTGATTATCCTATGTTCTTGAGTGATTCAAGAAAACCTTAGGTGTATCAAAGGACTTTCTCATCCTTTGTGTATTGCCTCCCTTAGAAAGAGTGATTATTTCCTTCCACCTTTCACGTTCACATATTTTTTCACCTGAAATCACAAACTCACTTCTGTCTAGATTTATCACATGGTCATGACCCTCGTTCTACTTGCCCAAAATTAATGTTTCTTAAGCCTAATTTATAGTTCAGAATGTGAACTTTCACCTCATTTTGGAATCACGTCAATTAGAGTTCTACAGCTCGAGATATCGACTTTTTCATTATACTGTCCAGACTGGAATTTCTAACAAGTTCTAACCCTAAAGATCCTAAGTCAACCCTTGTGCAAATGGGGAGCAGATAATTTTGTTGGAAACTTGGAAACTTAGTGAAAAGGTGGATTAGAAAGAGGTTGAAATTACAGACTGGACAGTATGTTGGAAATGTCGATATCACGAGTTGTAAAACTTCAAAATTGACGTGATTACAAAATGAGGTGAAAGTTCACGTTCTGAACTATAAATTAGGCTTAAGAAACACTAATTTTGGCCAAATAGAACAAGATTTATAACCATGTGATAAATTTCGATAGAAGTGAGTTCCTAATTTCGGGTGAAAGAAGAAGATGTGAATGTGAAAGGTGGAAGAAAAGTATCACTCTTTCTATGGGAGAGAACACACAAAGTATGGAAAAGTCCTTTGATACAACCAATGTGTTCTTGAATCACTCAAGAACATAGGAGAATCACTCTTACTAAGATAAAAGAGATAAAACTCTAATATTTTCTAAATAAAACTCATTTTTTTTCTTCATTGATAAAATGGTTCAGCTTATCTAGAAGCTTTAACCATTGGAATTACAAAAGACCCATAACTTGCAATCAGATCCCACTTAAGCTATTAATGATCTCAGTACTTAATGACTGATTGTAACTAAAATTGTGGCAACCCAAAAGCATTCAGCTACGCATCTTCTTGGTCTTCCAAAGGCTAATGACTAAGTTGCAATTGGACCATTATTACAACTTGAAATAAAACTAAACTAGAGCCAATTAATTGATTAAACCAAAACATAACTTGGTCTACCCATTTTACAAAGAATTGGGCCACTATTTAAAAAAACTAATAACTTAAAAAACAATTGCTGCAATGTGGTGCATTGGTTCTTCTCCATTTGAATCATGATGTTATTCATATCAGAGTATAAAAAAAGTCTTTTTATATTACCAATGACCATGCAATATTAATGGATTCTAAGAATAAGAGTTTTTGTCCATTTTTATATAATTTTGTAGTTCTTTTAATAAATGACATTCTTATTTATTATAGGATTTATGAGGACGATATAAAGCATTTTTGAACTATTCTTCAAATTTTGAAAGACAACAACTCTAGGTTAGTGGAAATAAAATTCTTGGACATGTGATTTCCAAAGGAGTAATTGTGGACCTAACCAAAGTGCAAACGATTCTTTGATGGAAACAACCAAAGTCAATGACTAAAAGTTGTAGCTTTCTTAATTTTGTTGGATATTTTAGATACTTCATCTAGATTTTCTAAAATAGTCAAGCTTTTAACCCAATTCACAGAAAAGGAGAAGTTTTTTAGTGGACAAAAGAAATACGAAAATAGTTTTCAAGATATCAATAAAAGATTAAGCACTTTCCTATGTTGGTATTACCGAATACTCCTTTTGGACAATTTGTGATATTTTGTTATGCCTTCAAAATGAGATTAATATGTGCTCTAATACGAAATAGAAGAGTATTAACATATGCTTCTAAGGAACTAAAAACACATGTGAGAAACTACCTAACTTGTAATTTAAAATTAGTTACCACTACTTTGCACTCAAAATATGAAGACATTATGTGAATGATTGTAAGTTTGAGGTTTTTAGTCATTATAAAAGTTAAAATATTTGTTTGATTACAATAAATTAAGTATGTGAAGAGGAGGTTGATGAAATTTTGAAAGATTCTAATTTTGAATTACCTTATTATCCAAGAAAAGTAAATGCAATGGAAGACACACTAAGTAAACAATCCTTGGATATCTCTTCACTAGTGATTTATGAAATGATATTGAAAAAAAAAATTATAAGATATGAAACTGTAAGTCATGCTAGAATAAAATTGAACTAATTTGGATCACCATTGACTTGCAAAGGCAAATTTGTTAGGCTTTGATGAATTCATTCCAAAGAAAAAATTGTTAAGGAAAAAGGAAGGAGAAAAGTTTGGCATAGATTGGGGGATTTTTAGATTCAATTATAGGATATGTGTGCCTAATGATTTAGAAATTTAGAAAATGATACTAGAAGAGACACACAAGAGCAAATAGAATATATGTCTAGGCGTACCAAGATCTTAAGAGAATGTTTTGATGCCCTAAATTGAAAAGGAAGTAAACCAATATGTAGCTACATGTTTGATTTGTCACAAAACAAAAAATAAAACACCAAAGGCCAATAAGAATGCTATGATCCCTAGATATACTTGAAAGGAAATCAGACAATATAATAATGGATTTTGTTATTGGTTTACCATGTAAATAAATTTGTTGTTGGCTTCATACCGGAGTTCCCATTCCGATGCAGAATTTCATTATCTGGATTATGTAATTTGGTTCCTTTAACCACATTCAAAAAGAATTTTCAGATTGCTCTTTTCAGAAAATAAAAAAATGCACGCACTCAGCCTCACAAAAAAAATCACTGCATTGGTGAACCCACCCCTACATAACTATTGTTCACTACTTCAAAACAAAATATTACCTGATTCAATTGGTGAAATTGCATAGAGTTTGTTGAAGTAATACACAAGCAAAGCAGCCAAGATTGACAAGAACTAGATGCTGTTCTCCAATGTGAAAGCAAAATGGGAAGCAATGAAAAATTTGGAGTGCAGGAAGAAAACAATAAGGTGCATGAAGAAATGAAAAAGCCCCCACGAGAAAAATTGGTAGGTCTCAATAAGAGATGTTTCTTTCTACGCCTTCCTTTTTCTTCTTTCTGCATCTTTATAGGTTTGCTGAAATTACAGTTTTAGCCTTAATAAAAAATTAAATAAAATCTTAAAATGAGAGAAATGTTTCATCTCTTTCCTCTTAACCTTTGCACGACCCCTACCCCTACCCCTACCCCTTCACCTCTATTGAATTCCATTAGTGATTGAGAAGCTTTCAAATAAGCATTCGTATGCCATATGCTCTTGCAATTACAAATTTTACAATAACACTAACCCCATTTCTTCCTCTCTCACATGAAGATGAGTGATGGATAATAATGGAAACGGTGATAGAAAGTGTCAAAGAAGATTGTATATTTATTTAATATTCTAAATTGGATGTTCTGGATTAAAAAATACTTCCTAAAACCAACAATTAAGATTGTTTTTTGTTTTTACATTTCGGAAAAGATATTTCAAAAATATATCTTTCCAAATATATAATCCAACATATTTTTTTATATCCTAAATTGTGTATTTCAGAAGATATTTTTGGATCAGAAATCATCTTCAAGAACTCTCAAGCCAGAATACAATATTTGTATTTTCATTTCAGATCTCACACAAAAATACCATATTTTTGTAATTTCATTTCAGATTGGATGTTCTGAAAAATAATTCCAAATCTGAAAATAATTTCCAAAATATACATTTCAGAACATATTTTGAATGTATTATGAAATACCTATTACCAAATCTGAAAATGTGTTCCGCCAGAATGAAGAAAGGAGATGCACGGATAATTTTTAACTTTTTATTATAATTTTAGTGAGACAATTTGGGATTTATGAGTTTTATGGGGTGCAGGAAGAAAAACGAAGGCACCTTCAACGAGGCTGAGAGGTTTTAATTTATTTTGATGGCCCACAGTGAGCTACATGAGCGAGAAAATCAATATCTTTATAAAAAAAATAATATGTAAACCTAACTGAACAATCATTGTCAAACTAACTCACTTTGTAAACTGACGGAAAAACACAGGATAGATGATTGAAGATCACAAGGACTTGATTTCCCAAAAATAAAGAGGTGCACTCTACAGGATCAAGTATACTTACTCACAATTATTGACTAGAAAATCAACAACTGATAAAAATTCTGACCAAATTATAGGTGGCAGCAAAAACAAGAGCACATCACCAACAAAGACAAAAACAATAAAGCTTCCTAGTTTGCAACATACATATAACCTAAACTACAAAAACAATTTGGCCTGAGATAGAAAACCGATTTCTTTGACATCCATAAACAATGACAGACCCATATTGCAACTCAATCAAGCAAAGTAGCACCAAAGGAAACAAAAAAGTCAGACACAGTTAAAGAGATTAATCCTATTAGTAGATTTAGAAAACAGTAATAAAACCAAAAGACTTGATAGCCTTTTGGTCCCCAACTTTCTCAAAATTCGCCAATATACTGTCTTTAAGTATTGGATGTCCATATGGAACAAAATTGCACACTTAATGTGCAAATTCTGTTGAAATTGAAGATCATCAATGGAATCCATAAATCAACAAGGTCTATCAACTATCAAAATTCTAAAAGCAACAAATGACTCTAGACAGAAGGTTTTATCTTGAATAGCTAACAATATCATTTGGGTACAATACTCAGATTCTCTAATCTAAGCAGGGTTCACAATGATAATCAATGTTCTCCTTTGATGGAAACCTTAATTACGCAAATTGTGAACATAAAACTCTGATTCTAATTGTAAAACGGTACCAAAAGTATGTTAGATCTGCGCATCTAAGTGTTGTCCTTCATGTATACCTCATGAGAATGATTAAAATTGTACACTCAAACTAAAACCACAAACCATCAAGAATAAAAAATCAGAATCTAAATGTTTCCCAGCCCCATCATGGAAACAAAGTCTAAAATCTACCAAAAGGTAAAAGAAAAAATAGGAAAATGGCAAACCAACACAACTACACAAGTATAAGCAATGTCTAAAAGAAAGCAAATATATGGTTGTACACTGTACTATCCACTAAAGGGGAAAGGGGTGGGAAGACAACAATAACTGCAAATTAGTGTCAAAACATCAAGTACTTCAAAGATATATTATCCCGCAAAGGCTAAAAATAAAAAACCTACTTCTTAACAGATTTCTTCTTGTGAGTTACATTGGCAGAAGGTTGTGGTTTGGGGTGCTTTTCAGCCTCACTTGGATCCAACCAAATAAGGGGATGGCGATTGAAAAATGGCCAATTGGGGACAGTGAGCAACGTGGTAAAAACCACACCCCCAGCGTATATGAGAATCATCATTTGGAAAGATGCCATAACATATCCACTTCCAAATGCAATCACGGCAAATGCAAGCAGCATTATCTGCATCAGTTGCTCCGCTAGCTTTTGCCCTTGCCAATCCATCTAATCAACAACAATGATGAAAGAAAAAAGCGCAGCGTCAGCAACCCTAACCCCTAACCGTTAATCGAATCATATAATATAATCCCCCAAAATCAAGGTTTTAAATGGCCAAATTTGACTGCAATTTCCTGGAACAATTTGAATTGAGAAAATACAACAAGAACAACCATAGCTTAAAACCTGGGACAAAATCATGAATCAAAAACCTATAACGAAAATTTCAATTGTTCTAAAGAATTATCAAATAACACAAATTATTGGATCAGATCTGGGATAACCGATAACCGTTACCTGCAGTGTGCAATAAAAAAACTTAGCTAGGTCTACGATTTCAAATTTGGGGAAAGTGGGAACTACGATGAAATGTGGATAAAAAAGGATAATTGTAGCGATGTTTAGCGAAATAAAACCCCCAATGAGTGTCTTGTGCTTATTTATGTGAATGTTAAGGAAGGGGTAAAAAAAGAGAGAAGAAAAAATAAGAAAAAAAGAAGAAATAGTGATACCTTGAGGAAGAGAAGACAGAAGAGGAAGAAGATGATGTTGAACGCACAAAGTGAGACTCTGAATCCCAAGGCGTGCAGTTTTAATGTCCCAAATTACACCCAATTTTCAACCCCTTTCTTTACTCTTTATATAGTAAATACAAGGTTAAATTAAACCATAAGTTCTAAATTATTTGAGAAACTGAAAGACTTTTAAACCTAAAAAAACCACCATTATTTTCTTTTCGATTTATAAATCGTTTTAACTATAGTCAATAATTCAAATGTCATTAAAATTCTGATAATGTAAACATTCAATTAATAATTTTTACATATTTTATTTTGCTGCAAGATTTTTTACATATTATTTTAGTTTAACTGTATAATGGAACTTAAGTTATTAAAATGTATCTCCATATTTAATAAAATCGCAGCAAAATTTGAATGAGACCTTAATTTCAAACCATGTCATCAATAATTTATAAATTCATGAGCCTATTTACAAATTTGTAGATTCCTAAAACTTTTTAATAATTAGTTCTAATTTGTTTTCTTACAAATTTATTTTGGGAGTTTTATTCACTACCAATACTGTCCAAATAGGAACGCTAACTATATGCTTTAATTAAAATTAAATTATTACCAGGAAAAAACACACATTACACATTTTTTAAAACAAAATATAAAATTATAAAATGATTATTATAGTAATTGCTAAAATAAAAAATTATCATTAAATTTATATTAACATTATAGAAAATGTGTATATAAATAATTTATACTTCAATAACTTTACATATTTTATTTATACAATTAAATCAATTGAAATATGCTTATCACAAATTCCCACTTATAATGGGTAGTTTTTTTAGGTTAAATTACTCTTTTGGTCCCTTTATTTGTCATGAAATTTCATTTTGCTCCTCAAGCTTTTCGTTATCTCAATTTGGTCCTCATTTTCTTAAAAACTAGTATGAGACCCGTGCCTACGCACGGGTCTTTTTTTTTATAATTTAGATTAAGAAAAATAATATTTTTATTGTCATAGTTGAGTAAATTAATTATTTATATTGTTATATTTTATAATTATAATTACATCTATGATATTTAAATAATAAATTAAAAATTAATTTAGAGTATATAGAAACTAATGTTAAAATTTTAAATAGAAGTACATCTAGATAGACCGATACTAAAAGAGAAATAATATTTGAAAGGTATTGACTTATGAAATCAGAACAAAAAAAGTTAAACTTAAATTATTTTAAATAAAAAGTAACATACAAATATGAATAAAGTGCACATATGTTATGAAATGTAATTTTGTTAAAAGTTTAACATGAATTCAAGGTTAAAATAATAAAAAAGATACATAAAATATTGTTATTAATGTAGACATTGACTCTGAGTTAATTGTTTAATGGGTACACATATAGAGTTGATTGTTATATATTATATTAAAATAAAATGCATATGTACATATCGTTGTTAAAATAAAATGTAGGTATATTGTGAATTTTTGTCCCGTGCAAAAGTATTGTCTATATATAAATAATCAACTTAAAGAAAAATGGAAAAAATGCAAACATATTGTGAGATGATATGTCCTTATTAAAAAAAAGTTAGAATAACCTAAAATTGATGCTAAAATTTTTAAACAAAAATATATACAGATATTGTTATCAACGTAGACATTGAATTTATAATAAAAGTTAAATATAATACACTAAATATGAAAGTATTATAGTAATTAATTTGGTTTTTAATATTGAATAAATAATAATAGATAAAATATATATAAAATAAAATGGTCTCGACATTTTAAATAAATTTTAACAATTACAAAAAAATGTGTTTAGAAGGATATTCTCGACATTTTCAAAATTTTATTCATAATTAAATTTCAGTCATAATAGTTTTGTTTTAAGTAACAATGAAATATAAAAAATTTGTAAGTATATTATGTAATACAGTCTCGTATGAAATAAATACAGTATGAAATTGATGTTGAGACATAACGGCCAAATACAAAGTTTAAGTTAAAAGTTTAATTCTCATATTAATTTAGATTGACGACTTATAAAAGTATTTAAACTAATAATAATAATAATAATAATATCAATCTTAATGTAATAATAATAATAATAATAATAATAATAATAATAATAATAATAATAATGTCAATGCTAATAATAATATTAATGTTACTAATACTATTGTTAATATTAATTCAAATAATAATATGATCATATAAAAAATATGTACATAATCAAAATATGGTCCTGTAAAAAATAAAAACAACATGATATTGAAATTTGTAAATAAAAACACATATAGATATCAACAAACATATACAAAGTATTGAAATAGATTGATATATAAAATCAAATATATTATTATTTTTTTAATCATAAATATTAAAATTACAAAATAACATTTGAATCAATAGTTAAATATTAAAATAGTTAATAAATATTACTAAAGACTATTTATATATATATATATATATATATATATATATATATATATATATATATATATATATATATATATATATATATCGCAGTAAAAAATATTAAAAAGTAATGGATATGGATAGCTAGAATTAGTATTTAAACATATTTGAAGGTATTATATACTAAAAAATAAACTTAAAATTTGAATTAAAATTTAAACTAATTTATCTTTTTTTTTATACTTTATCTATTTCAATTATACTACAAATACTTTATCACTTTTCTACTTTTCTAATTTAAGTAATGCATTTATATTATCTCTAACGACATTTATAAATATCCAATTAATAAATTTCAACACAATATTGAAGAAACTAAAATATCTCCAAAAGAAATATATATTTTCAAACATATTCACAAAATTATATTTATTTTTATTGATAAAAATTCACTGAAAAAAAACAGTTTCAACAATATTTTGTTAGTCTCTCCAACTCTTAATCCCCTATGAAAATAGCAAGAATTTTTCATTAATTTTACTACCATCACCTAAATATAGATGACAGTGTAATTTTCTGAAATTTACGGGGATATTTTGGACTGTTTCCTAGGAAATCATTTTCTCAGTTAGATAGTTGATCCTATTACTTACTGTGAACAATAAATAATGTGAATGCAAATAACATCAAAGACTTTTGGACATGATCAATGATTTGGCAAAATTAGAGGAGACAACACCACTATTGGATATGATTTTCTGTTAGAGCAATCTAGATGTTAAATTCTTTATGACCATAAAAGGCACATTTTTTTATTATCAATCAAGTAAAATGATTTACAATTTAAATGGAAAGAAAAACAGTTTCTATAAAACCTTGCCAATAATTACAATCTCAAGATTACCATAAGTTAGATCATGCAAACATTGGAAAAACCAAATGTTGGCACCAGAATATTCACATAGAACATGGTTAATGCCATAAATTTGATAAAAAAAATAGAATGTAGTTAAATATTCCAAGAAGATCTTTGACATTGTTCCCAGGCTTCGGAGTAGCATCCTACATTGTCCAACTATCTGTATGAACCTTTTGCCCCATTTATATCAATGCATTAATCCTCACTTTGAACTCTTCATAGTCCCTCTGTGTCAACAAACATGAGAACAACAAATGCAGTCAATTATGGTTGATGCCAAATAGAAGAGATGAAAGATGATAGGCAACAATAAAGGACAAAACTTAGGTACAACTCTCTATGTTTTTAACATTATTATTCAATGATTTGGAATTCATTTAAGTGACTATATTAATTTGTAATGCTAACATTTAGTATGTAAATTTTCTAGTAGAACTTTAACTCTGATAAAAGAACACCAAAATAGTAGATATGGGTTTTAGGGTAATATCCCTAATAGTTAGTTTTCTTAGTTTTTAAGTAGATAATTAGAGTATAAATCATTTCATTAATCTCAGAATCTTAAAAATACAAATGCTTGAGCACCATTCATGTGATACATGCATTATGCTGGAAAGACATTAACAAACTTCAACACAAAGAAAATTTTCACTGCTTTAAAAGTTTCAACTTTAATCACTTCCTCTCCTTCACCGCTAAAAACCCACAAAAAAGAATCAAGGACACATAATCCTCTGTGGTGGCCAGCGACCAATCCTCCATGGACCCTTCTTTAAGCCTTTATGATCAACAACTGTCCCTCAGTCTTTCCCAAGTTAAACTTCACGATAACTCAGTCAAGAAAGATCCCCGAAAAATTGCAAGAAAGTAAGTATCTTTATAAAAATATTTAATGGGCAAACTAAAACATCAGCAACAAAATAGGAGAAATATGGTGGATCATTTCTACAAGCTATTTTATAGAACCTATGGTTTAAAGCATAGAGGAACATGATTCTCCAAGTAAGTTACACTACTCTTTCCCTATTTTAAGCTCATCCACGGGCATCTCATTTCAAACTGTTATTAGGAAAGGGGGCACTTTATTTCTTCACCACCATTTTCAATCAAATTAACTCTGTTAATTCCAAAACTAAACCATCCATGCTTCAATATAATACAAGAATGAGAGTTTTTGAAGAGACATACCGGGCGATACTAAATCATTCTATTCAAAATTGTCAAACAGATTGCCTCTGATAACTCTGGATCTTCCACTTTTACACCACAATCACTGTAAACAAAGCTCCATTAACACAATCAATACAAAGGGTTACATTAGTCAATTCTAAAGGCTGTTTCAATATAAATAGTGGACATGTCAACTTTTGAGGTGCCAAAATATTTGCTCTTGTCGGAACATGTCAACTTAGTGATGAAAAAGAAACCTTTTCATTTAACAAATAAATAAGTACAAAACTATATGGAAAGCACATGCTAACAAAAATTGTGTACTTGAAAAAATATGACAGTAAAGATAAAACTACTTTATTTTTTTTATTATGTTTGACCAAATACAATTTAATAACATTGTTAACATGATTTTAGCTTGAGTTTCTTTAGCCACTGGAAGAATTAACAATAATCACTTGTTGAATTATGTAAGTTCACTTTACATAATAATAACTATCCAAGTATTTTATAGAAGAATAAGCTACTTAATTGGTTTTTACCCATTTTGTCTACTCTGCTTTCAATTTACTGAGAGCAATATCCTTTTATGTCTTGGAAGAGCTATCAATATCAGCATAACCACCAGTGCCTTTTCTGCAATCAAAATATGTTCCTATAAAGTTTTGTCTAATGCCCTTTTAAAACAAAATAACTACATCGTGTTAGTTGATGCTTCCCAAATTAGGTATGATAGTACTTACAACTCATGTACTATAGCAGCTTGAGTAAACTCAATTGCATGCTTTAGACTACCAGGTTGAAGTATTTAGTGGTTATAGGAAGATTCAAATCAACTCCATTCATTAAGTTGAAACTTTAAACAAAAAAAATGGAGTAAAACAACCAATACATACACAGACAATAAATATATATATATATATATATATATATATATATATATATATATATATATATACACCAAGTTCAAAGTCTAAACCTTAAATCCAACCATAAAATCTTATAGCACATGAGAACCGGGAAATTTACCATGAGTTTGTTGTTAAATGTTTTTTTATTCAATGAAATGATCATGCACCATTTCTTAGTTTTACTAACTTCAATATTTGATTGGAACAATTTATTTGTTGGAAGTAACCACTTTTACTACACATGGCTAAAATATATAATAAATATGCAATGCAGAAGTTGTACCATTAAATGCTGGAGAGACAATTCCCTCGAGAATGTGCCTATTAGAATGTCGACTACCATTTTTTGTAAATTTTTACATGTAAAGACCAGGCTTTTTTAAGTTGTTCACAACATCTCTTGGAGCAAGCTTTGCCCTCTCATCATACACGAACACAAATCTTTCCCTGCCTAAATTATAAAGGATGCCCCAATCACCTCTGACAGCTTCGGATATCAGCATTTAAAAGAGTAGTTCACTGCTGTTACAAAAAATCTCCCAAGTGAGCTCTAGAAATCCAAACAATTATCTAAATAATGTTTTTTTACTGGAGGCAATTATGTTGCTCATATAACTCTCATACTTGATAGATATAACCTATTGCACATTTTGTTTATTTTCAATTAATGGTGTAAGATATTCATTAAATAGTAATTATTTAGTTTTGAAATAATTTACTCACTCAATGAGATGATACATTACAATACTTTGAACACTGAGAACATATAATTTAAAACACAACACTTTTAGTTTCAAGTATACTTCATGATTGCCAATTGATATTTATTTATACATTAATCATCCATTCTAAAATTATAGTGTATCATCCAAGTAAATAAATGACATTATGAATGACTCAGTAACTATAATAAGGAATCCTTTACTTTCAATTCTTTCTATTTGGAGGTAATCTTGTTTTATAATCATAATTGGTTTAGCTATTAGAATAAAACTACATTATGACCACCAATTGTTATGTGATATAAACAATTAAGACCATAAAAGAAATTACCAAACAAATTAAAGTTCAAACAAAAGTTTTCACTAAAGTTGGAGCATCAAACAATTTTGCAATGTTGACCCTTACTGAAGTGAGAAAACCCATGTAGATGGTACTGCAGGACTTCATTCAACTCACTAAATTCAAAATCATAAAGATAAAGACATCAATACCATAATAGTTTATAGCATTAACAATGAATTCAAAAAACAAAAATGTAAAGATGATCAAAATCAAACATCATCAACCAACATGAAAATAAAATATTATATTTTTCAATTCAAATGACTCACCATCATAGGTTTCCTTTAATGTGACCTGTCCCTTAAATTTAACTTGGTATACTTCAAACTTTTATTTCAATTCCAATCCCTGCCACTGGCCTTGTTGCCTCATTCACCAGACACTCGGATGACAACAAATATATAATATTGAAACCTATAATACAAAACAAATCACATACAAATTGATAAGGGGAAAACATAACCTTTGAGTGATTGATGAATTATAGACACTAAAAACATAACTACGACACAATAAATCATCATTATTCCCAATCTAAATTCCACACTATTTGTAAAGCACTGACCTTTGACCAGCTATATGCATTGAGATGTAGTGTGGGAAGACCCCCTTTGTCTTTGTTGCCTCAAAATTAAAAGGGCCTGAAACACATTATCATTTGTTACATGATCCATAAAGTAAACCTAGGGACAACAAATGTCACAATCGGAACCACACACCATAAAGTAAACCCAAGGACAACAAATGTCATGACCGAAACCACACACCATAGTAAAGGAAAGAAGGTTTACCTGTATCCTCACATAAATAACCCTAAATGCCGGTACGGGGAGGAGAGAAAAACCACCACAAAGATTCCAAGAACACATAAACCTAGCATTATCAGGATGGGTTGGCTAAAAAACATTTAGGAACTCGTACACTACAAAAAAAAATTGCATTTAACGGGGGTTATTTAACGAAGGTTAATATAACCTTAGCAATTGATTAACTTAACTAAGGTTTTTAAAATTTTCGTTAAATTCCAAAGGTTTAGTGTTAAACCTCTATAAAATAGTGTAGGTTTTCAAAACTTCCGTTAAATTACAAAGGTTTAACTTTAAACCTCTAAAAAATAGTATAGGTTTTTAAAACCTCCATTAAATTACAAAGGTTTAATGTTAAACCTTTAAAATGTAGTATAGGTTTTTAAAACCTTTGCTAAATTATAAAGATTTAATTTTAAACATCTAGAAAATAGTCTAGGTTTCTTTCAAACTCCATAAAATATATACAATTATTACTTATAATATTTTTTGCCAATTTATTTTTATGAAAATATCGGTAATGTTCTTTAAAAATTATTTATTAAAAAAATACATGTAGATTATTTTCTTTCACGTAAATTTTTTTATATAAAATTATCCTAAAACTAAAAAATATTTTTTATTGACAATCGATTTGTAATGATTAAATAAACCGCTAAAATTATTTTTATTTATGATATTTTTCTTTAACCATCACAATCGGTCAATTATATTATTTTAAATTTAATTAATGAGTCACTAAAAAAATATAATTTATATTGACAGTATATTTTTAGCGATTATAATAAACCGTTAAAAATTAAAACAAATTTTGTAAATTATTCAAACTGCTATAAATTTTATACTTAAACTAGCATGAGACCCGTGCGTACGCACGGGTCGTGTTTTTGATTTTTAAAATTTTTGTTTAGAAAACAGATTTTAATATTATTATCAATAAATCAATAATTTAATTTAAAAGTTATAGGTGTTATAATTGTCAATTTAAATATATTCAAACGATAAATTTATTTAACAATGATATAATTATATATTTACATATAATTAATTATTACTATGTATTATGTGTTATATGTTATGTGTTTTTGAGTAATTTGGAATAATCAATTTGTGATGACATAGAATGTTATTTTGTTTAGATTAAGAAATATCAGTATGATATTTTTTAGAAGTTTAATTACAAAACATGTTTGTGATAATAAGTTTAGAGTTTTAGTCAAGATTAAAGAGTAAAAAATAGGTGTTAATTTTTTTAGTTTTGGATTTTCTTGTTAGATTTCAAAGTTATTTAAAATATATTTGAAATAACTAAGTCATGTTTTTTTTTATATTTTTAATATTTAAAAAATATTTTATTGTTAATATATATAAATTAGTGATTTGAATAATTATTATTGTTATTGGTTTAATTATTTAATGATTAATTTTATTGTTTAAATATATTATTAATTTATTTAATTATAATAATTTGTAATAGTAATAGGTCATTGTGAAAGTAAAATATAAGTATATTATGTAATATGGTCATGTATAAATTAAATATAATATAAAATTGATGTTAAAACTTTAAAAAAATATATTATATGTTATATCTATAACAATATATAAAGTGAATTCCCTCTTTTGTGTCCACATTTTAAAATACCAATTTTACCCTTTAAAATATAATTATTTATTAAATTTTTAAATATTGATCGTTATTTTTACAAATATTTTTATAAAATTGTCTATCTCTACTCTTTTATTTTTTTACAAATATCTATAACAATTATATTTCACTTTATATATTTCATTTTCTATCTCAAATTTTCTAATATATTTCACTTTATTTTTAATAAATATAATTTTATTTTATATATTAACTTAATAATATTACATTACCACCTACTAATATAATATAACGTATATTTAAAAACTGTGTCGCGCCTGTGTGTACGCTAGTATTAAAATAAGATGCCTACTTTGTATGATATATTATAATAAAATACGTATGCACAGATCGTTATTAAAGTAAAATTTAGGCATATGGTATTATATGGTCATGTACAAAATATATACAATGTGAAATAATGTTAAATTGGTGTTAAAATTTTTAAATAGAAATATATGTAAATATTAAACACATGTATATTATAATAGAATAAAATGTAGACATATTATGTTATATGGTCTCGTACAAAATATATATAAAATAAAATTTATGTTAAAATTTTTAAATAGAGACACATATAAACACATGTATATTATATTAAAATATAATGTGTATCCATGGGTCCTTGTTAAAGTAAAATGTAGGCATATTATGTAATAATGTCCCATATAAAATAATACAACATGAAATTGTATTAACATTTTTAAATAGAAACACATGTAGATATAAACACTTATATATTATATTAAAATGAAATGAGTATGCACGGGTCGTTGCTAAAGTAAAATGTAATATAGTCCCATAGAAAATAAATATAATATGAAATTGATATTAACATATTTAAATAGAAACAAATGTAGATACAAACACATATATATTACATTAAAAGAAAATGCATATGCATGAGTTGTTGTTAAAGTAATATTTAAGCATAATGTGTAATATGGTCCTATATAAAATAAATACATGGTGAAATTGATGATAAAATTTTAAAATAGAAACACATGTACATAAAAACCCTTGAATGTTATATTTAAATTAAATACGTATGCACATGTTGCTACTAAAATAAAATGTTGTCATATTATGTAATATGGTCAAATAAAAAAAATAACATGAATTTGATGTTAACATCTTTAAATAAAAATACGTGTAGATACAAACACATGTATATTACATTAGAATGAAATACATATGCACGTGTTGTTGTTAAAATAAAATTTAGGCATAATATGTAATATGGTCCTATATAAAATAAATACAATGTGAAATTGATAATAAATTTTTTAAATAGAATTATATTAAAAAGAAATGTGTATGCACCGGTAGATGCTAAAGTAAAATGTAGACACATTGTATAATATGATCCCAAACAAAAATAAAATATAATAAATCTTTCCAATCTTCAATAAATACAGAATCAACCTCCACTGAGTATTAAAACAATAGTTTAATAAATAACGAAATAAATTAAAATAAGTAGAACATTTCATCATAATTATAATAACAAATAATAATAATAAAAATAACATTAATAATTGAACAAAAATATTAAAATGAAATAAATTTTTTGAATGAAATTATAATATAATAATGTAATGATAAATATATTGCAAACTAAGGAAGATAATGTAAATATAATTAAATATATTGACAAAATATAATTCTACAAATAATTTTTGGACATCGTTAAAGAAATTTAAAATATTTAAATAAATCAACAAATAAATGTTTTAATCCTTTAAATATTCCCAATCCCATTTCAAAATAAATTAATTATTACTTTGAAAAGTTTAAATTGGTACAAATTTAAAATAGAAATAACTAAATATAGCTTTATCATTTTGGCAATATGAACAACAAAAAATCATAAAAGTAGAAGTGGAATGGACCAATATTTTTGCAATCAATCCAATTTGAAATAAAAGTGTAAGATAGCTTATTACCATATAACACTATCTGAATATGTTAACACTATATATCTTGATTTTACTTGTTACCATATAATACTTCCTTGAATTACAAATTTTGGCCAAATCTTGAAAAGATAACTTATTCATACAGTAAAATGCTTATTATACAAATAATGTAGTAAAGTAATATTAAAACTGACATTGTAAATAAAATGTAATAAATATATTCAATACATATTGATTCAAAATTTGTTGGATAATAATTAAAGTAATAATTTAAAATAAAATATATTTATCGATTGAAATAATAATAACAAAATAGTAATTATAATATTGTTATTTTAAATGCCTAATTTTTTATTTTGTAATATTATGATTTATATATTGTCAATGTATTCAATATATATGAAATTCAATAAAACTAAGAAATTTATGAGAATAATAATTTAACTTGTGTACTTATTGATTTCGTTATGTTATGTAGGGTGATAAATATATTATTTAAATAATTATTTTGGTTATTGACAATAATAAATTTATATTAGCTAAATTATTCAATACAATTAGTAACAATAATGTTTTTTTATAGCATTTGTTAGTTATTTGTCATATATATATATATATATATATATATATATATATATATATTTATATAAAAAAAAAAGTATATATTATAAAAAATATATATTTTATATATTTTTTTTTTTTATCATTTTTTATTTATTTGTTATATATATATATATATATATATATATATATATATATATATTAATCGAAAATAATCAGTTTATATTAGAAAAAATATATTTTTTATATATTTTTGTTAGTTATTTTTTATATCTAAATATATAGATTTGTGTTAATTGAAAATAATCAATTTATATTAGGAAAAATATATTTCGTATAATTAACATGACATGATATATTATTGTTAGTTATTTTGTATTGTATAATTGGTGATTAATTTTTAATGTTTCACAACACTTAACTATTAATTATTCTAATTAATTATTAATATAATTCATATTTCACACGGCTTAATAAAGCTTTATGAAGTAAACTTATTTCACAGTGATCAAATCATTACATTTTTAGAATCAATAAGAAGGGTTTAATTTTGGCGGCAAACAATACTTATTAGGTGTCTTTTCAATGCCTCTGCAGTTTGATTTGGTAGAGACCCTTTTATTTCGTGAATCAATTTTCTAATATTATACTCAGTATGTCTATTAACTTGGTTCTGATAATCTAATATTGTGTTAATTTGTTTACTGTAGGTAGGTTATTTCATTGAAGTAGTTTTTTTTT
>Ga0214542_1001815_pt1 | contig 44114 bp, 13 predicted proteins | sample CNSS1metaG_FD_160096 | JGI IMG/M metagenome (GOLD analysis project Ga0214542, IMG submission 160096) | Root nodule microbial communities from cowpea collected in UCLA plant growth center, Los Angeles, California, USA - CNSS1 | ecosystem: Host-associated > Plants > Roots > Nodule | place: USA... | reverse complement strand
TTTTTATAAATATACTTTTATTTTGTTTATTAAATTAATAACATTACAATATCATCAATTCTTAATATAATTCAAAAAATGCGTACACACAGGCGCGATAGCGCCTGTGTTTACACTAGTATATATAACGATTATTATAACATGATAAATTATCTTTTTTTGCATTTCTTTTTATTTTAAAGAGTGCTAAAATCTGTAATTCATGTGTAAATTCGTCCTCTTAAATCAGCGCAAATTAGTGGAACCAAACATATTTGCAACTCACTTTTCATCTGCATGAACAGTACTCATGCAAATCCAAACACAACATAAATAAAAAAACAAGTTGTGATCGTGTAGTAATGTTGATTTCATAATGGCTAATATTCTTGAATTCAGTTATATGGTAAATATTAGGAGAAAATCTTTTACTCTGCACATTATTTCTGTTTAATTATAACATTATTGGTTTTCAATGATGATATTAGTGACTTTATATAAAAAAAATAATAGTTGTAAGACCCATTTTCTGTCTTATAAGTTTTGGGTTTGGTTTTATTAGAGGTTTAAGGTCAGTCCACTTGTTTTTCAGGACCCTCTTCAGCTACTCCCTTGATCCCATTTTGTCTCGTCACCTAACAACAACTCTCTTACCTTCTCCCTTTTTCTGAAACAGGAGCTCTACTAGGACTTAAGTTATGTCCTCCTCCGAGCTAGCAGAACGTTCCTTCCTCTAAGTAAGTTAATCCCCAACCCCTGTTCCATTCCATTTTTGTTTTGAAGCTTTGTTTCCATTGTAATCTCTGTTAGGGTCTCAATTTCATCTCCCTTGGTTTTGTTTTCCAGCTCTGTAAGCTGTAATCGTGTTGTGGTGTTCTTCTTTGGGGTTTGTTCTTGTTGGGGCTAGCATCTATCAAGCTAAGGGAAAGTAGGGCTTTTCACATTTTCAAAGCATATTACTTGTTTTCAGTTTTGTTTTTGTGTTCAAATGCTTGAATGATGATTTTGATGGTGTGATAATATGATGTATGTGTTTCTAGATGGATTTCTATTGTTGCATGCAGAAGCAGGAGAGAAGCTCTTATTCTCGCCCAGGTGAGAATCCTCTAGCCTAAGCGAGAACAGCAGAGAACTTTTCTTTGCCTTTGGGCGCATTGTCGCTCAAGCGAGAATTCTCGCCGAAGCGAGACCAGTCTCACCTAAGTGAGAAGGTCTAGCTTAAGCGAGAACTCGTAGTGACACATTGTACCCTCTGTTTAAGCTCTCGTCCAGGCGAGAAGAGTCTAGCTTGAGCGAGGGGACCCTATCGCTTGAGCAAGAATGAGACATATTTGTTTCAAAGTTTGTGATTTCACTTGTGGATTGATTTAATTACTCTTAAAAGCATGAGCCTGTGACTATGTATGTTTGATGTGATATTGATGTGCTTGGTATGAAATGAATTATGGATTGACTGGTTGATTGAGTATTAGCATGGGATCATGATGTTTTGAGATAACATGTGAATTTGGTGCAAGAAACATGGATATGGTATGAGTTAGACGTAATTCCATGAGACTCTTGGTGAGATTTCATGGTGGTGTTGTAGTGTATATACTCAAATAAAGATTCAAGCAATGTTGTATCCTAAAATTCTAAAGAATCAGTTAGACTCACATAGAGCAGATTGATTCAAGTGGTGAGAGTAGTATGAGGTCCTAGTCTTTGGCAGGATAATGACCCTAGATGATCATGGACTAACCTTGTGCGTGGTAGGGTGAATCCCATTGACAATGGCTCTGCAGAACAGTAGAGGCTACCACAAGTGCAAGCATCCAGTGAATTCGATCTTTTTATATTTATCTGGATAATTGAGTTAGAGGGTCTTTATTGTTTGTTATCACATGCCTTATGTGCTTACTAAAATGCATGTTTAAAATTTTGCTATATATATATATATATATATGTATATATATATATATACATATATATATATATATGATGAAAATTATTTTTATCTCTAGCTTACCCTTTCTCTCTATGTTTGTGTTCTTTGTTTGATTTTCCTTTTTGTGATGATCACCAATTTTGGTGTGAGCAGATTGGAAGTTCCTGGTGATCGTGCAGGTGGTGGTGATGTTGTTGTCTAGTTGATGTGTTTAGTTACTGTTCTTTTTGGGTATTGATGCTTTTGTAATTCCTTATTCTATGGGCAATTTATTGCTAAACCGTTGCTATTTTAGTTCTGTTGGTGGCATTGTTTTATGCCTTAGTTCTCTTTTTCAGTATAATTTGGAATGAGTGTAATGGATAATCCTTTATACTCCATGTCTATTACTTTAATTTTTTATAATTGTGTGATGCTTCATTTATTAGAATTATTCTATTAAATTGGAACGTTACAATAACAAAAGTATTAAGTATTTTTTTAACTATTTATTTATCTTTACACTTTATTTAAAGGGGAGTTAAAATAAAAAAAAAAAATAGAAATAAAAATAAATTAATGATAATATAATAGTGATAAAAGTCGTAATATAAAAGACAATTATGAAGATGATAGCTAAAACAATTATTACCAATGGTAACGAGAAGGTGTTATATTTGTATTATCTTAACGTGATAATTTTTTCTTATGTTTTTCCAGTGATGTGTAATAAAATGCTTGAGCCAGATCAATTTAGTTTGCCTATAGTGTGCTAGATAAAAAAAAATATTAAAAAATATTTTTTATATAAAAAAGTAATTAAATTATTTTTTTTATAAAAAAATCTTATATTGTTGTAGGTAAAGTAGTTAAGTGGTCACTCTGGTTACAAGAGCAACATTATATATGGCTGCAGTAATTGGGGGAGACATGAAATTGGATGCTTGTTCAGCTGTAGCTTTATTTTGCATAGAGTGCTTCTGAAATCTTATAAATTAGTTATGTTAACTAACATAATCTTTTTCTGTCTCGTTATCTAGTTGGTGCTATGTCACATTATCATGGCCAAATGATGTATATTGATGGGCAAAATATATAAACCAATAAACACATCCTCTGTTTCTTTTTAGTTCAGATGCTTAGTTTGGGCGAAGGAAAAGACCCATGAAGTTTCAGTTAGAAAATGAAATAGATTATTACCATTCTCTACCAACAAAATGATTATTATTTTTCAAAATTAAAATTTTAAGTCTTTAAGCTTTTATTTATTTTCTAATAAGGGTTTCTCTGTAAATGGCATAGCAAGGACACTTGATTATATTGGCTTGAAGTCATTAAGCTTTGAACTAAATAATTTCAAGGATAGAAAAATAGTCCTAATGAAATATAATGTATATTGAGTATTAAGGTTATTAAATAAAGGAGATATATAGACTTCACTATTTTCCATGTCACTTAGATAATGATATTCAATGTGAAAAGTCAATATTAATTCGCACATGGTTAAATACTAAGTGAAAAGAGCAATTGTAATTACTGTTTAAGTTAGATTTTATTCTCTTGTGAACAAATTTGCTACTTGTCTTCCAAAATTCAACAAGTTATAAGTTTAAATCAAAAGTTAATTTTTCTTTAATATCTAGATGATTGAGTAATATCGATTTGTGATAGACTTTTTATTCTATGACTGAAAGTAGAGATTTAATTATGATGTTGATATTTATATTTTGAGTGTTATGGAAATTTCATTTCACTAACTTATCATACTATGATTATAATTATGATTATCTTTATTGACTCATGGTCAGGAGATAACTACTTACTTATTAAGTTGTAAATAGAAAGATTGGCATGTGAAACTGGTCTTTTAAAATATCATGTTATACCTGAAAAACAATATTTAAGTGTTGAATCTTTTAAAGAGATTTAATTGATTTAAATAAAGTCTTGTTCGACTCAATCTATTTTCACCTGTAATATTATTATCTTAAACGAGCTACCTTTTTGTGAAACATGAAAGACTGATTAATATGATGCCAGGAAGTGCTGGGTTTCTAAAAAAATTGTTTAAACGATAAATTACGAAAATCCACTAAGATATAAATATAAAACAATACTTCGGGTAAAGTATTAAAAGTAGGGATTTTAGTGTTTTTTAAATATAGAAATACTTTTTTTATAAATAATAAAACTACTGGTAACACAACCGTAGTTGAAAAATGTGAGTAAAGGTATGTGTGTGAAGCCAATTCCATTTCTCTGGAATTTTCGAGTCGTATCGAGTATGAACTTTTTTTAACCTTTTGTTAAAATTTTAACTCCTGTTTTTAATAGTGTTTAGACTTGATTCTTTTCTTTCACGATTTAGTTAAAAGTAGATATAGGGAATAATATGATTGAAAAATTGAAGGATTAATTTATAATGAATGAGTCGGTGACAACTGTATCTTTTTTTTTTTGTCAATTAAAGAAAAATCTTTAGCTTAACGCGTTTTTTTCGGTGGAATTTAATTTCAAACAAAAAAAAAAAAATCTCGGGAGTTCTTTAGACAAGTTTGTACACGACCATTTTTAAACAAACTTGTATTAGAAGAATGGGTATGATGTTCTATACTGTTTCAAAAACAGTCCATTTCATAAAAAACGTGCATAGATATACGATGTGTGTTAATTAGCAACCTCTTGTGGAGTAATTTAAAAATGGAGTGACTATAGTTGAGGGTTACTACTCAACCTTTTGTGGTGGTGAATAGTTGTTGCTCAACATTCTGCTATTCATATGTACTCTCCCATACAGTTAAACATTGCACACAAATCTTTTCCTCGTACATCAATGTGTGAAACTCGGTCGGAAAACAACAGGGTGCGTTGGTATGTCAGTGAAATTGGAGTTACGTTATGATATTTGTTAAGGAGAAGTTGAGAAGCTTAATCAGAAAAGAGAGGAAAATTTGAGGTTGAGAAGGAAAGATGAATGAATTGAAGAGTGAGTAGTGTGCATGATGATGAGCAGAAGAGAGAGAGGAAGGAAAAATCTTAGTTAACACATCGAAAGTTTGTTGTGGAGCGAGAAAAGCACGTGAGAGCTTAGATGCAACGAACCGTTTGTAGAAACTAACTTAACCTAACAATCTACATAGCCGACGGTGGCAGCGAGAGATGGACCCGCACGATGCTCATTTTTCTCTCCCTAACAATTCATGCCAAGGTTTAATTGATTGGTCACATCACCAAATGAATCATGAATCTTCTTTTGTCATTTTTCCTCCAATGAAACAAGCGCGGTGAGGGGCGCTTTACTCGTCAATTTTCTTCTTTTCTCTCTTTCTGTTTTTCATCTCCAATCAAAAATATTAACATCCCACACCGTCAAAAGAATTGGGGAAGTGTGGGTATGATGTTTGTTTCCTAAATAGAAGGGTCCCAGAATAATTCACTATATATTTAAAGAAAAAAAAATAGTATTTATGAAATTGCGTTGATCTCTTGGTATTTGTCGCATTCCCATCATTTTTCTATTATAACTATTATTGTTAGTGGGCCCAATGGATCGCGGACGGTGATAGGCTGAGTTTTGGGCTTCTCTGGTTTTTATGAAAAAGAAATTGCGTGGGGGCCCAGTGAGGGAAATTTGATTCTGATTCCGTAAAATCAGAGTCTGACTCTGCCTCTCAAGTTGTTTTGCGGCAACAGTCACAGCAACAGATGTGTTTGCTTTCGGCCGCACCTGCCTCATCATGGTTCAGTGCGGGATTTTTATTTCCCTCGCAACTTGCTTCGCCAAATTATTATAGAATAAAATACCAATTTAGTAACTGCAACTGAATAACGTTATCCTATGTTTTTTTACCTTTAAATAAAAAGAAAATATTTTGTAGAGTGATGTAATTTGTTTTAACTTTGTTGAGAGTGGGTGATAGGTATTTATTAGGCCCCATCCTCTGCACTTGCATATGCGTTGGTGAGGCTCGAATGATAAAATTTCTGGAAAACCCGGTGTATTTTATTGAATGAAGAGTGGTTATTTAATTGTATTAATTGAGGGGTACAAGTTGGCATTTGGTGGGTCGTAGTTGGCGTTTGAGAGTTGTATAAGTTGGGGATTGGGATGTTTAAAATATTGACAGAAGCTGAGTTCATGAAAAAAAGTTCACTGCACACACATGAATTAGTGGTGTCTAAGTTCGCTTAATCTTCCTCTGTCACCAAATGTTGAAAGGAAAACAAAAAAAGATAAAAAGCATTTATACGTTGCCGCCCTCGGCTGCACATATTTTGTGATTCATCCATTCATGCATGCATCATCGCCCCCCACTTTTCCAGTCAACCTATGTTTGCATAACAACAATTTTTACTCATGAATACGTCCTACGCTAATTATTTTAAAATACTTATCATATTTTTAAAAAAATGGGTATTAAAAGAGAAGTGGGTTATTTCAAGTTGCAAAACCGTTAGGCCCATTGAATTGGGGTGTAGTTATAATCAAATGTCAACCTTCCCACTAGTGGTCTTCTTTGGGAACACAATTGGATTATAAATACGTCAATTGTTCTTATCCCCTTCCATTCACTGCATAACAAAAAGTTCAACCATCACACCCACTCAAACCTCCTATTTTATTGGATCTTCCAAAGCGATTCAGTCAACTTCTCAATTAAATTACGTGTTTTCATCTATCACAAAACAAGGGGACAAATAAAATATTGCCTCATATGTACCATGAAACTATAAATTATGCTACACTTTCCTTGCAATTAAACTCCTTAATTTATCCTTTGCAAATAACCTTTTAATTATAATTTTTTTCCTCTACACAATTGACTCCAATAAAAGTCAACAACTAGATTAATGCAACCTAAAAATCTAACTAACCCTCTCTCCACCCGAAGGGACCAAGTTAATCAAGTCAGCAATTAGATCACTATGACCAAATAAAACTCCTTCACCTATGAAGGACAAAGGTTAATTAATGTACGCAAGAAACGTATTAAGGAATTAGTTAATCGATTAAGTATCGTCAAAAAAATATATTTATGATTTATGATTTATGTCCCCTGTAAACAATATTCCATCTGAAACAAACAAATAAATAAAATATGTTTAATTTTCTTATGGAGTCTATTAATAAAACTTTACAATTTTCTTATGTCAGACTATATCATAAAACAGTCACTTATTTCTCGTAGGATATAATTCCCTCAAACGTTGGTCCATTATGAACAATTTTGACTAGTATCTGGTACAAACACATTCTTAATATGAATAAATAATGAATCATCTTCTGGAATCAACTATTCCCTCTTTAAAAATATGAATAAACTTTACAAATTCATTCATCCCCGTGAAGCACAAGTTCCTAAGGATGCATTAGTCTGCCTATTAATAACTTAAGCCATGTGGGTTCAAAAAACATCCAATAAATTACAACTAAAATAATCCCATTCATCACTTCAATATTTAGCTATTTGATTTTAAAATACGTAAAAAAAATGAATGTGAAATATATCTCTTAAATCAGATCCATAAATATATAAAAAAGGCATAATTACATGTTTGATTATTTTCTTTTGGTCAACATTTGGCATTTTTATTTGGCCACTAACAAACGGATTTTATACCTTCAACCGGCGGCTTCATTCTACATCTCCATATATTCCTGCACACACATTAATATAAATAAAATTTTCAAATTTTCCATTTTAGAATATACAATGTGAAAGTCAAAAATGACTTTCAAAATGCATAATCTGAAAACTATTTTTTTCCTTAAAATAAAACTTTCAGATTACACAATGCAAAAAATAAAAATAACTTTCAAATCATATAATTAGAAGTCAAATGTTTCCAAATTATATAATAAAAAAGATACTTTTATCTTAATTCTCTCTCTAACTCCTGAAAGTTGTTTTTTACTTCTAAATTGTATAATCTAAAAATTATTTTCGATTTTTGGATTAAAAATCCGAAAATTTTAAGAATTGCCTAAAAAAGGCAAAATAAAAAGTTTATTTATATGGACAGACGAAGAAACATATGGAGGTGTATAAAGAAACTGCCCTTCAATTAAGTTAATTTTGTGGGTCTAGATGACATTCCATTTAAAAGCCCCAATTAATAATGACTTGTTTGGCCCAAAAATAATGACTCATCGTTGATATTCAGAATTTGAAACAAAAGAAATTAAAAAAAAAAACATTTTAAAGATATAACTATGAATTGTTAAATAAAAAATATTTAAACAAAAAATAGTAACAAATATCTTAAACCATCTATTTTTTTTATACGTCATGTTTATTTAATTTATAATTTTATAACAAATAAAAATATTATATCACCTTCAATAACTATTCAACTATTAAGAATTACTTTCATATATTTTCCACTTTAATTTACATGATTTAGTTTTTAGTAATATTTTTTTTGTATTAAATTTTTTAAAAATTGTGGGATCCACGAGATACAGAAAAAAAAATTCAAATTTAGGTTAAATATATTGAGATAATTACACCACAATTTTTTAGATAAAAGTAATATATTTTGGAAAAACTACTTTTGAAGTATTTTTAAGAGAAAAAAAAATTAATATAGTCATGTTCTTTATAAGTTAAAACTACTATTTAAAGAAATTAATTTTACTTTCTGGATATGTTAATTTCATACATTAGGTCACTTTTTAAGTCATATATAGGTGTATTTTATACATTTGCACGATGAAAGTTGGTAACCACGAGGACTCCAGCTTTTTGGACACAAAAAGTAAGTTTGTATTCACATATATTAAAACTAAAAGTTGTTTTATCATTACCAATATTATGCATGATTTCATTAGAAAAATAAAGAATTGGAGTAAGAGAATTGTTGGAAGTCCCGTATCAACTAGAGATAAGTATCAATTAGAGATAAGGTCAATTTATAATATATAAGTGGATGTAATTCTTACTTTATAAGTTAATTTTGTGGAGTCGAATTAAGCTTAAAACCCACTACTAACGAAAAATAATCAATCAACACAATACTAATGTACGAGTGTGATTATGCTATTGAGTTACTTATTTGAAAAGAAATTAAGAGGTAGGATTACTCTCACAAATAATTGTAAGATTACTCTCACAAGTTAAACCAAACATCTTATATGATAAGCTTTACTAAATTTTGTAAAAGCTCTTTTAAATATCAGACCTCCTAAATATATTCATTACAGTAAAGTCCAATCTAATTGTTACTAGGCATAGTTTGGAATATAATATTTTATAATTTGATTTATAAATTTTAAACACAAAATAAAAAATAAATTTCAGATCGTATAATCTGAAATATAAATATATTTTGAATCGCATAATTTTTATATGTTGGATTTACATTTATATTTCACATAATACAAAATAAAAATATATTTTGCTATACTAAAAAAATGTTATATTTTGTTTTGAATTTGTTTTAGGAAATAATTATAAATTTTGTTATGAAAAAAAATTGCAGCATTTTGTCAATTTTTTTTATAAAATATTTTATATAAAACAATTTTCACAACAATTTTTGTAAAAAATATTTATGAATTTTATAATTTTGTAGAAAATAATTATTCACAAAGAAATTAGCAATCAATTAAGATTCTTAGAAAAAATAACAGAAAAAAGTTTTTTCTTGCAAATTTTTTTAACAAATTTGCAAGAAAATTTTATGTAATATAAAATTTTTTAGTAGTGTTGGTTTACATATTTCAGAATACAAAATTTATATTATAGTTTTTATAATATAAAATAAATAAATTATGATAGTACAGGAAGAAAAATATGGAGGTGCAGAAAGAAGCTGTCACCATGTAAAGGCTTTCAAGCCTATATTTATAGCCCAGTGAAACTTCACAGATTTAAAGATTTAGCCCAAAAGTGGATATAAATAAATAAGGGAAGAAATATATTCGAGGAATTTTAGCAAAATCAAATTTATGTGATAGCAACCATGGTCTCTAAAACACAAAATTGTTGATAGTTCAAATTCGTGTATTAGTTCATGTTTTGGCAAGACCAGTTATTGTAATATAGACCCTCACTTTTATCGTTAACATAAATCGTGTAAACTTTTTTAATATGGTGAAACTCAATTTTTTACCTTTAATAGCTGTAATAAGTAAAATTTGTTAAGAGGTTGATAGAAAAAAAAAACACTAGACTTTATTAGTTATTAACACAACTTAATTAGTTGTCAACTGAGTATTTACATTGCTTAGTTTCTCTTGTACACTTCAAGTTCAATCAAATCAATTTTATTTTCAAATTTAAAATGCAAGACTTTTGCATTTTTTTTTCTAATTGGGTTTATATACAAGAGTTTTTTAAGGTTATTTGTTCCTGCACCCCATCAAAATTTCCCGAAAATTTTAACCAGAATAGAAGGGGGAGAGTCTTGCAGAAAAATGTTTCTGTAATTAATTTAGTGCGTTTTGAAAAATAAAATCCGAAACGATGGGGTTGAGAAAAATTTGATGGGGTGAAGAAAGAAAACTTAGAGTGTGAAAAGAATCCAAATTTTTAATTAATTGGACCTGAACTCTATATAAACCGGGCTTGCTATTGACACTTTTGATTTTCCCACCATCTATCTTTTTTTTTTTTTTAATTCTGATGTACCGTTTCCCAAAACAAGTAGACTAATTATTAAAACCAAATTCACTTATATTAGATGTAAAAAGTATTGAAAAAATTGTAAGGGTAAATTTTTTAATTAGGTTAGTTTTGGACTTACATAAACTTATTTATTAAAACAAATTGTAGTATATAGACTTTCTAGTAACTATATGAAGTTTATTCCATAATTTTAGTTTGAAGATTTATCTCATAAATGTTGCACTGTAATCTAAAACAAAAGTTTGTTTGAGATATTGGTTTTCTTTAATGAAATTAAACCCTCTCCATACTTTTGTCTTCCCTACGTTATACGTAAATATAATATACTTTCAAGAGACTTGTAGTATATTTTAAATTTGTGTAAATATTATTCTGTATATTTTTAGTCTTTATAAAAATATTTATTAATTTAAATTACTGAATTTTCTAACCGCTTTCTAAGTTTTTATTTTTAATTATGTACAGTTTAACATTAAGATAGCAAATAATATTTTAAACAAAGATAAATATATTTTAAAGATATTTCTTTTAATTAGGTAATGTATTTATTGTTTAATATAAATAAAATAATTACACATGTATGCTACTTTTATTTATCCAACCAATAACTTTTTTAAAGTTGTATTTTTATTTAAGATAATTATAGTTTACTTATAGACTCATAATTTATTAGTCTAATTCACTACAGATGGATATATTCAAAACTATTAGAATTCAGAAAAGAAAAACTGAAAAAATTACTTTTGAAATTAAAAATAATTTTTTCTTATTATAGACAAAGACAAATATAACCCATTATAATTTCTGAAGAATAGAAAACACACAAGGAAATTTACTACTAATTTCTGTTTGCAATGAATTGCTTACGATTCGTCAATGCTGGTTTGAAGATTATGATAATGAGAAAATGCACATAATATATCATTCAAAAGCAATGAATATTTTTCAATTCATGAAGGGGGATAATTAATTTGTTGGGGGAATAGAATATCCAAATCGATAGTAAACTACAAAATTAATATAGTGAAGTATAATTAAAAGTTAGATATTCTATAATTAGTTTAAATTTCTAAAAGAATAAAGAAATATCCTCCATCGCATCACCAAGCACATGTTCAGCTAGTTGCAATTGCAACATTCAATGATTATGACACAAAAACATTCTTATAATTTCATCGATTTGGACAATTGTTCAATGTGTCAAAATTATACTACAACAAAAATCACTTTAGACAATCATATGAATATGTGATGTAAATTATAAAAATCATGGTCTAAAGATTAGACTACAATTTTTTAGATGTGATATAGGTGAGTGTAGTTTATAGGTAATAAACAACGATTTTTAGTACAACAACACTTTTAAAATTGTTCTTTAAAATCTTCACAATTAACAACAGTTTTTCAAGTTGATTTTAGACCTAACTTATATTTTTAGACCACATTTTTACTGGTTTTGCCCACATAATTTAAAGTAACAGTTATATAATCATAGACTTTCATGATATTTATACAACATTTATAAAAATGTTGTTTATTATATGTTTAGGCCACATTTATTTAGCCGTTGTCTAATTTAGTGTGGTCTAAACTACAAAATGTTGTAGTATGTTTGTATAATTGTTTGAACTCCCTTTTTTTTTTTTTTTTTATTGTAAATGCTTAAGAAATAAATCCTTGCTTTCTTGTTAATATAATGAACTCGGTTTGATCAAACACTCACTAAATTATATTACGGTTCTTTCCAAATATTAACAATAAAAAAAAAGTAATACCAAAACTTCCATACAATCATTTTGATAATGGTTTAAGAATAAATGATATTTCACGTAATAAAATTACCTACTATAATATGGATTTTTTTTTCATACCTCTCGCGTCATATTCTTTAGGGTTAAATATGTTTTTGGTCCCTCAAGTTTCAGCGAAATTTGGAATTAGTCCCTCATCAAAACTTTTGACCAATTTAGTCCTTCATCTTTCAAACTGCGTGAATTTAGTCCTTTTAACCAAATTTTGTTAAGTTTATCTGACGTCTCAAGCCCATTTCATGATAGTATTTAAAATATTTACACTGTTTAACACATTTTTGCTTCAATCTTAACTTAAATACTATCATGAAATGTGCTTGAAACGTCAGATAAACTTAACAAAATTTGGTTAAAAGGATTAAATTCACGTATTTTGAAAGATGAATGACTAAATTAGTATAAAGTTTTGATGAGGAACTAATTCCAAAATTCACTGAAACTTGACGGACTAAAAACATATTTAACCCTATTCTTTAACATGAGTGAGTAACCGCCAAAAGATTGTTAATATAAAAATAAGTTATGAAGTAGGAAGAATAAAACTTCATTTTATCTGCAGTGTAAACGCATTTAGTAAGGTCTATCATTATTATTATCTTTTCTCGATTAGATGAGGACAAAATTTTATTTTCTATTTTTTTATTAGTTTTGACATGACATCAAAACCAAGAAAAATAAATACTGTAATTAATCATGAAGGATGCGCAATAAAGTGCAAGGAAGCTTATATTATATTAATCCTGAATTCTAAAGGACAGGCAAATGGCCTAGTCTTAGTACACAAGTTTGGTTTGGTTGAAAGGAATTAGTTGAGAGAATGAAATACTAATTTCCACATATTATTGTTTTGTGAGCAGATGAATAAATTAATAATAATAATAATAATTATTATTATTATTATTATCAATAGGTTTACAAGGAAGGTATTATTGGAAGACACAACATCAATAATAAAATCTAAGTTGAATTATATAAGATATTGATATTACTTTTAATTTAAAATTTTAAGACAATAAATTTAAAAGTTTTTATTTTCTATTTTTAAGTGATATAAAACTTAGACTAACAAATTCCTAACTTCGATTAAGAGAGACAGGAAGCAAGATTGTTGAAAAAGGGTTTGGCAGAAATTTGGGTGAAACTTGAAGCTATTTAGTTGAGCTAGAAGTAGGAAAGTAAGTACTGGAAATGCAAGCAGAATGCCAACCCATTTTAACCTTTTTTGAGTTGACTCTGCAGCTTTATAATAACCCAACCTACTACTATACTACTACACATTGGACACAGTGCAAACAACAACACTTTTAACTGTTTTCTCTGTGTACCCATTCCCTTCTTTTTCTTCTTCCTACCACCCTACCACCACAGTAACAATTATTATCTTATAAAAACTCTACCAAGACAACCTGAAAGGTTACTTCTTCACTTTTCCTCAAGGTTCACACTCTTCGGGTGAAACTAAATTAATTCTCATATCATATATCAATAAAAATAAGGGACCACTTTCCCTGCAATTATAATAATTAACACCTTATCTTCTTATCTCCTGTCCTTTTTACATCATCCTCCTTTCATTTCCTTTCTTCACTTTTATATCAATTTTTAACTATTCATTTCTGATTCCTTTAAGCATCTTTTGTCTCCTTCTTTCACTTGGGACCCAGCAACAGAGAACCTAACGTTTATATTTTAATTTATCCACATACTATTATTAGAGACCCGAATCTTGTGAATCATAATTTCGTTTCCCCCCAAATTGTTTCTCACACAGATTTATATAACACTTACATATTGCTGCACCATTATTGCGTTAATGTTAATACTATACTCTCATATATATCATGCTTTCCAACATTCCAAAAATTATAATGCTTTTTTTTACTACCACATAAAAGAAATCGATGCATTTTCATTTTGTAATGTCCACGCGTGTGTGGCTTTGGAACAAATAAGATTCAGGGAGAAGCACGGTTCGTTCAGATTGTACTTGAACTGACCAACTATTTATGCTAAAAGAACACAAAATTTATTGACTTGCACACGTTGATGCAAGCCAAAAAGCACCAAAAATGCTAAAGCTGATTTGCATTATTTAGAAATTCTGAAAAAGCTCTGCCAAAACAGTTAGCAGCAGTACAGGCAGGGTTAAGCATCGTGAGTTTCTTTGTTTACTCTTTCTTTAAAAGCAAGATGTCAAAAATATCAGATGAATGGAAACGAAATTTAGATTTAGAAAATTATCATAAACCCAAAATATGTTGTTAATTTGATATGACAGTGAAATGAGAAGTGTAAATGGTATCGATGCAGAGGTGCAGTAAGTGGTGAGTGGAGTGCAGAGTAGAAAGAAGGAGGGTCCGCAATTACGCATCACCGCTACCTCCCAATCTACCTCGAAAACCGTTTTCACACACCAGTGACTATTTCAGTAGCTTATTTCGTCAGGATCTAACTTATTTATTACCTTTCACTTTGCGAACTTTTTATTCATTTCTCCAAGATTTTCCTATCATTTACCTCCTTATTACCCTTTCGTCTCTGTCACAGGAGAGACTCAACAGAGATTTATTTTTAAAACATCACTGATATATCTTCTTATACTAAATTATTATTATAATTTTTCACTTTTTGTTCAAGGTGATGATCTATAGATTTTTGTTATTGTTTTACAGACTATTTTCCATATTGTCGGTTAGAGAAGGTTTGCCCCAGGTACTGTTAAACAACTTAACATAGTTTTAAAATTGGTGTCTATAAAATTTAAAATGAATGTGAATTTATGGATACGTTGAGAGTGAAAGAGAGGAAAAAAGTTGATGATGTGTGTATTTATGGTTAAGTGGTAGAGGGTTTTGTCCTTTGTTTTACATTTTGGCACCGTACCTTATCTTGATGTGTTTGCGGCCCTTCCCGACGGTGGCGGAGGTGAGGTTGAAGGTTGCAGTGAATTTACTCATCTCCAGTCTTGTTCTGACATATGTCATGTGAGTGTGGGGGCTACTTTGGCTTCTTTATCAAACCAAACTAGTAAAATTTCAACCCCTTTCAGTCAAAATCCATACATTACAATGCTGATTGATTCATGCACCACCATTTCAACTCTTCCTTCTTCTGCCCCACTTCCACCGCTATGTGGTCCCTCTTCTCTTCATCCTCAACCCTTCATCTTTAATGCCCCACCCTTTGACCTCTTCCCTTTCTACACCCATCAACGGTGCCAGACCAACCTTCCCTAGACCCAACCCCACACACCTCATGCCCCCCTTTTCATGCCTCATCATTAACTATTAATATATCTCACAACTCTTTTTTATCTTTAATATTTTTGTACTTACATTTTTTGTAAGTCTCCTTAGCTATAATTATCAACTACCTTAAATGTTTAAAGTCTTAACTCATTCCCCCTCAGTACAATAATTTTAGTTTTGTAAAAACAAGTATCATAAATGAGAGAGGTTCATAGATTTTCCTCAAGTTTCCAAAGATAAAATATCAGTCACAGGTTGCTATAAAAAGGGCTTCCACTTACAGTGACCCTGCTGGATATTGTTGTTGTTGGTCGGTTCAGAGATAAATAACAATCTTTCTTTCTATCCTCTGCACTTTCTGCACTCTCCTTCTACTATTTTATTCTTTCTCTCACCCCCCTTAACCCTTCTCTCCTTTCTCTCTCTCTGATACAAACCCTACATCCAGAGCCCTTTCGTGAGCCCCCATACTCTCATCTCTCTTTTCTCACCTTCCCCATTCTCATCTTTCATGGATGTGGACATAGTGAAGGCTTCCGCGTGCGACACCACCAACATGGACGTCATGGCAATGATGATGCAGATGGAAAAGTTCTCCGAATTCTGCGACCCTTTTTATTCTACCACCCCACCTTACACAGAAGCCGACATGTTATCGAGTGGGAGCTCCTCAACAAGTGTTTCCACCATTTTCAATAACGGAACTCCACCGACTCTCGTCGATCCACCACCGCCAAATGTCCTCAATTTTTCCAACAATGACAACACCCTTATCCAGCAACCTATGACACCCTCTCTCCACCCCCCACAGCCCAGCACCACCACCTCCTTCCCCTACCCTTCTGAGAAAAAAAACTCTATGGCGGCGATGAGGGAAATGATATTCAGAATAGCGGTGATGCAACCTATTCACATAGAACCCGAATCCATAAAGCCACCGAAGCGAAGGAACGTGAAGATTTCGAAGGATCCGCAGAGCGTGGCGGCGAGGCACCGAAGGGAAAGGATAAGCGAGAAGATAAGGATTCTGCAGAGATTAGTCCCGGGTGGCACCAAGATGGACACGGCTTCGATGCTGGACGAGGCCATTCACTACGTCAAGTTCTTAAAGAAACAGGTGCAGACCCTGGAACAGGCCGGGGCAAATAGACAACACAATCACAATACTGTTGCTGCTGTCGGTTTTCCAATAGGGATGTCTAACTCCAACAACGTTAACTATTCTTCTTTGTTAATCAAGGGTTGCCAACCCTGTCAAGTCTTCGGTTCTACTTCCAAACAATTGCTCAGCTAATTCATAAATCCAGAGAAGATGTAATAGACAGTTAATTTTCTTGTTTTCTGATGGGAAGCAACGACTTCTGTGTACTGTTGAATGGTGTATGCATGGTTTGGTGGGCCATCAAGAAAATGTTTTCTACATGTTATATATGGCCATTGTTATGGTCAATTTCTTTTGCTGATGCTGGTAATCCAAATTTCAATAACGAAATGGAAAGATCTGTTCTATAACCTTCTCTTTTGTTTTCCATTTTATGGCGACTGTATGCAACACTTCTCTCAGAAAAATATAAAAAGCCAAAAAAGTAGTTATACCCAAATAAATAAATAAAATTGTTTGCGTTTAATTAGAAAACGCAAATTTACTTAAATTGAATAATATGAAAATATCTTTGAAGATCTCAGACTCTTTTGTTCCCTTTATCATCTGTATATCACACTTTTCTTTCATTCAGATGAAATAATGTTAGTTTATTATTTAAATATTTAATTAATGAACACATTTCCTAATTTTTTTTTTACTTTTTATTTATATCCGGTTAGGGTTCACATGAAATACACTTCAGCGCTTTAATTCATCCTTGGTGATCGAAGTTACTCTAGATGCCGCAGCACATATACATGACGGTTAGTGATCATGATTCTTGCTTTTCACTCATCTTATACCCTTCAAATGATTCCTGCTTTCATTTATCTACCATTTTAGAAAAGTGATACTCTACTCCATAATATCCAAGAATTTAATCTTACTTATTTTTTAATATTAATAATATATACACTATTATTTAGAAATACCCAAAAGTTCATAAAAGCTTGAAACTTCAGCAAAGGTGACTTTAGCACTATTATTGAAATAACGTCTAGGTGGAATTATCAAGGCCAAAGTTAAATAAAAGTTGTTAGAAATTAACGAATAAATCATAGTTATTACAAATTTATAGATAAAAGAAAGTTAGATAAAAGAAAGTTATATTTTAACTTGAGTTACGTATCTGTGTCCAATATTTTAGGATATTTTATGATATTTATCAATGAAGTATTTAATTTATAAAGTCGTAATATACTACAAGAAAATCTTTGAATAATCATCAATTTTAGTAACAAAACATAATTAGTCACTATATATTGTTCAATTTAGGTATTAATTTAAAAACTAAAAATTATTGACAACTAAAATAATTTTAAAAAGTTATAATTAGTTTCTAAATTAATAATTAAAATAGTTTCTATTATGAATCGACTTATAAATTGGTCATTAACATTAGTTACTAAAATAATTGGTATTTAAATAGGAAATTGGTCTCTAACATATTTTTTGTTACTAAAATATGTTATCATTTAAGAGTTTTCTTGTAATGGTACTTTTATGATGGCAATAATTTATATTTTTTATTTTAATATCGTTTCCGTGCATCATAGATTGTATATTAAATAATTATAAAAGGAAAAAAAAAAAGACAATGGTAGCATGACGCTCTAACCATAAACGTTTTTATTGTAAAATAATTGGATACAAAAAAGACAACCATAAACGTTTTTATTGTAAAATAATTGGATACAAAAAAGACAAATAGCCTAAACAGGTCTCAAACCTGTGACCTTCGCATTATTAACACAACACTTTAACCAATTGAACTAATAAACCATGTACTTCTCTATTCTAAGTACTGAGAAAACTTGTTTATTGAAAAAAATAATCCGGTAAACTTTTTTATTGGAAAAATAATTGGATACTTACTAATTATAAAAAGAAAAAAAGAAAAAAGAAAAAATTGTATATTGACTAATCTATTACATATTAAAAAAAGAAGATATTACCAAAATTATTATATTACCCATTGTCTTTTATTGACAAACTATGATGCACACTGATACTTCAATTTGGGTCACGTATCCGTGTCTGACACGATTGTGTCTGATATTTTATCAATACTTATCAATGAAGTATTTAATTTATAAAGTCGTAATATACTACAAGAAAATATTTGAAATAATGACCAAATTTAGTGACAAAAAATAATTAGTCATTATATAGTGACCAAATTGACAACTAAAATAGTTTCAAAAAATTATAATTGGTCTTTAAATTGATATTTAGAATAGTTTCAATTATGAATTAGTTTCTAAATTGGTCATTAACATTAGCTATTAGGTTTAGCTATTAGGTTTTGACTACCAAAATAATTGGTCTCTAATTAGGAAATTTGGATTCATACAATAACAATCATATAATTACTATATTTTTTTAATAATTATTGTACATTTTTCAATATTCATAGATCACGTATCGTATCTTATTATTTTTAAATAAATGTATCGACGTATCAAATATGTGTCGTATCCGATATATGTATCGTATTTGTGCATCAGTGTTGAATAATACTAAAGTTGTATTTTGTAATAATGGTTAATATTCACATAATTTTAATTATAAGAATTCTCACACGAATGAAATATTTTTATTCACTTTATTAAAATAATTTATATTAACTTTTTTTATTTTTTACAATTGATTTGATTTAATCAATTTTTAATGTTTTAATTTCCTTTCATGTTTCGGGTAAAAATCTGTTTCATACTTTTAACTTATACAAATTTAAGACATAGTTTCACGATAAATATTTTACTATTAAAATAATTTTAAAGGAATTCCAAGAAATTACAGTATTAATATTTTATCATAAGTAATGGTTTATTGATTACGGTTCTGATTTCAATATTTCAGAACTCGAATGGAAAATGGTTCTACTATATATATTAAATATTTATCAGTAACGATTTATTAATAATAAATAGGGGTGGGAAAAAATCTAATTTTCTTGATCCAATCCACTTTTGATTTGGACCAATTCATTTAAAATTTATTTTATTAAAAATCCAATCCATTTAAAATATATTTTATTAAAAATCCAATCCATTTAAAATCCATATAATGGATATGGATTTCAATCTAATCTACATCTTATATAATTTATGAATTGGATATCCCTTCTATAAATCAAGATTTTCAAATATGGATAATCTAAATAATCCAATCCAAATTTTCACTTTAAATTTTTAGTTGGGTTAGACTAAAGGTTGAGATGAACTAGGCTAAATTCAGACTCGGATGGGCCTTGCTCGATAACGTGTACGAATCGAGCAGACCCGACAACCATAAGAGGTTGGGCGGGCCTAAAGATATGAACGGGCTAGGAGGGCCCGAAAAACCGGACGATTTGATCGGGCCCAACGACCCAGAAAATTAGGGAGAGCCCGGTGACCTGAACGGGTCCAACGACCAGGAAAATTCGGGTGAACCCGATGACCCGAACGGGCCCAACGACTAGGAAAATTCGAGTGAGCCCGATGACCCGAATGGAACAGACGAGACTAATGACCCAAATGGGCTAGGCGGGCCCAAAGATCAGAACGGGCCAGACGGGCCCGAAGACCCGAACGGTCCAGGCAAGCCCAAAGACCCGAACATGCCAAGTAGGCCCGAAGACCCAAACGGGTCAGGTAGGCCTAAAGACTCGAATGGGCCAAGCAGGCCCGAAGACCCAAACAGGCCAGGTGGGCCCAATGACCAAAATAGGTCAGGCACGCCCGAAGACTCGAACGGGTCAAGCAGGCCTGAAGACTATAACGGGCCAAATGGGTCCAAAGAACTGAACGAGCCAAGCAGGCCCGAAGAACCAAATAGACTAGGTGGATCCGATGACCCGAACAGGCCTGACGAGCCCAAAGATTCAGATGGACTAGGATGGGTTGGCTTGACGACTCATACGAGTCGTGCCCCGTCTGTACGGATTGAGTCATGTGGCCTTAAGGACACAAGTTTTAGAAAATTCAATTTAAATTTCTTTTATAAAAAATGGATTCTAAATTTTAACCTTGATCCAAATATTTGAATTGAATTTAAATCTTGATCAAAATATTTGGATCTGGATTTTAAAATAATCCAAACTAGTTTTGTTAAAAAAATGAATTTGCATTGAAAATCTAATTCAGTTATTTGGATATTAAATGAACGTGGATTTGATCATTAAAAATTTATTCTTCCTAATAATAAATGTTGTAAGTTGAAATTTGTCTATTGTTCTAATAAGAGATATGAGGACTATTATTGTAATTAAAATTAATCATTATCTAAGAATTAACTTGTAAGTACTAAGTCAAAACATTTATTATTAATGATTTGTCTGATATTGAATTTGGAGATTTTCTATTTATAATTGATTATCTTTCTTAAATATAATAAGTTTTTAAATTGGATGTGTAATCTTGGCCTTTTGTTTTTCTATTATTTAATTTATTGATTTTTTTTTGTCATAAATATATATAATTAAGAGAAACACAATAATTTACAAAATGGTCATACAAATATGGTCACAATTGAACAAAACAAATTGACAAAATCACACCTAGAGAGAGCATCATTTAAAGGAAAGGATGCAACGGCACCTTACTTTAATATTCTTTTATGTGTTTCATCCACACATTATATGCATTCAGATTCATAAACCAATATTAAATGATTATTCTGATGCTCCCATTAAACTCCTAGTGTAGAAAGTGAGTACCTACAACCTTTCATCTCATCCCTCGACTTTTAAAATAAAAACTTGTAAAAATTGGTTTATGATTTTGATTACTCTTGCTAGTTTGGAACAAGGTCTTGTTATTTATTTAGATTTATTCAGTAATTAACATTTTTTAGGTAATAATTTTTTTCACCACTATATATAATATTAAATAGGGTGAAGATATTATTATTCAAGTTGATGATATGTCTACCAATGTAGCAGTATTGAGTCTTGAAACTGAGAGTCAAGAAATGTTGTTTATGTTTGAGATGAGGTGTGCTTAGTGAATAGCTTAGTCGATTTAAACGGTGGAGTTTATTAAAAGTAATGATTATTGGATATTACTGCAAAGTGAACAGAAATTAGAAATTAAAAAGAAGATTACTTTTATTTATTTATTTATTATTATTATTTTAAATAAATAATAATAATAATACAAAAAATTAAAATATATTTCATAACTTTTCTTAATCATAATAAAATAATTAAAATATTTTTATTTTATGTTGGTTTAATAATTACAAAAAGATTATTTGAGTTCAATTTAAATTTAAAGATCAAACTACTCATCTGGTCGTTTGATGTGTGTACTTAAAATTCTCTCATTCTCATTTATTTTTATTTGTCAACTGTTAACTTTAACTTGTTGGGATTTAAATGTAATATTGGTATATATTGTTTTAAAATTCTTTTATATTTTATTATGTAATTTAATGTTTGATTTATTTGAATTTAAAATTTTGATTTGAATTTAGTTTGGGGGTTTAACCTCCTATAACCCCACACACATGTTTTACAACCTCAATTAAAATGTTCACTGTAGATTTTGACTCTCTACGTGGGTAATAGATGCAGGTTATACATCTCTGATTGTAGCATTGTTTTCAAATACATACATTTACTAAAGTCACTTTCAACTTATTACACCTCTCACAACTTTTTGTTTAAATTTGTGTATAATTTTATTCTCAATTTGTTTAATAAATAACTCTCATTTTAACTTATTTTTCACAAATTATTTTTCCATGGTTACTTTAAAGAATAACCGGTAAAACACTCTTTCCATTAAATATTCACCGTAGCATAACTAATAAAAATTTTGCAATCTAACCAAAATCTTATTTTCATGAAACAATTTTCTCGATAATATTTTATGACCTAGAATAACTGTTCGTATTCCTGTAAGTATATAACTTACCAGCTCAACATCCTCGTAGAGTGTCGGTTTGCCACCCAGCTTACACAATAGCCATGCGATTCGTGGAATAACTGTGAAGCCAACACATTGGGTTTTAGCATTAAGACTGCGACAACAGTAATTGCAGCAAACAGGGGATTGTATAAAACAATATTATAAGAATTTTTGTATTTATTGACAGATTATTGATTGATTTTTATTGATAAATCTAAATTTGTTGATACATTTTATCAACGAATTTTAAAATTTAAATTATCAATAGATATTTTTGTTAGTAATGAATAGAGATGTAAAAAAATTTGTAAATATCACTATCCGCAAATAAAACTCGCAATGATTAAGAAATGAATATTCAGAAGTAATGAGTACGAATATTTTTTATATCCACATGTTAACGGGGAGGACACAAGTATCATAGTATTTATACCCGTGGATATCCTTACCGGTTTTACTATAATTTAAATTAAAAGAAACATGATTAAAATATTAACACATTAATTTTAAATGTGTTATTTTTTATCAATTGATTTAAAATAATCTCCATTTATTTGTTAACTATTATTAAACACTAATTAAATAAATTATTTGAACTTTGTTTGAAATTTATGAATGTTATGTATTGTATTTTATTTGAATTTAGGGTTAAAATATGTTAAATATTTTATTGTAAATACATATGGATACCCATGGATATATGTGGGTACTTGCATAACAGATACTCACACGATATAGGAACGAGTACGAGACAAATATTTATTCAACGGGTAGAGTATGGGGGACCTACTACTTGTATCATACTCGCGCCATTGACATCTATAGTAATTAATTCAACAGTAAAATTCACGACTCGTAAATTAAAATTTATATTATCAATAGATATTTTCATCGATAACATATCTGATGATCAATTTTACTAATAAATTTTGTGAGTAATTTTTTATTCGTATTACCAACGATTTTTCCATCAATAAATTCCTTGGTAAAATGAACGAAAAATTTTCCATCAAATTTGATTAGATTTCTTTTGTATATTAAGAGGGGATGGGTGATAAGAATAAGAGAAGGAGGTGAAAGATGAAATGAAAGAGAAGGAAAAGAGGCACAACAACGATGATGATGTGGTGACGACTGACATTGGAGGAGGATGAATAGCTCAAGGTGATGATGGTAGAGGGGCGACAACAATAACGATGGATGGGAGGAGGAGGAAGAGAGGAGAGAAGAGGAGGAAGAAGAAGAGGGGAACAAAGAAGAAAAAAAGGAGAAAGAAGCGGAAAGGGATGGAGAAGAAGAAAAAATTGTTGCATTTATTTTATCGGAGACCAAAATTCGTCAGTAATTACAAACAAATATTTACCAACAGATTTGAGGTTGCATTAAGTACCAACAAATTTTGTTATTCGTTGGTAAAATTTATCGACAACCATTTTATCGACAATTTTTTTATCATTGGTAGACTCGAATTCCTGGTGGATTTTTTCTATTACCAATAAATTATATTCGTCAATAATACATGATTTTCTAGTAGTGCAATTGTTTGTCGAAATTACTGAGGAATGCAAGACTATCTCGTATGCAAGACTAGATATTTATGAATAGTCTAATAAAGACCCAATAGTAATAGATCACTGTTTAAAATAAATTTGATACTGAGAAGTGAATTTTAAATTTAACTCAACCTTACAAAAAGTGCTTCCTAAAATGAAATTTACATTCGATTGTATAGTATATTCTGAGGCATGTGCATATTGAATGTGACACTGGATACTTATGAGTGATCTCATAGCGATTAGATAACAAGTGATATGGATGACAATATGTCGGATCGAGTTCGAGTAGTGCCTACCTACTACTCGTCCCACCTAAAAATATTTGTTTCATTATTACCCATAGGTCTTTGAAAAAAATACTCAAATTTTTTTTATATTCGCAAATACTCATAGATATTCGTAGATATTATGTATATATTTTTTAATTTTAAATAAAATTACTTAAAAACAAATGTTTAAAATATAAAATAAAATGAAAATCAATTTTGAAATATAATTCAAATCAAATTACTCGCTGAAATAGTAATGCAATGCAGCAAAATATAAATTTTAAAAAATTAATCTTTCTAAATATAACTTCAATTTCATAAACCTAAATAAAAAGTAAAAAAGTTTGAAGTCAAATTATAAATAATTCTTCAATAATTAATATTTCTTTCACTAGTAATTTTATTTTTATCCCTTGATTTAAAAAAATACTAAAATAAAATTCACTAATAATTATTATCTAAAAAGATATAAAAAAATAATTATGAGCAAATAAAGAGTATCTGTATATCGATTATCATGATACTTGTATCCGTTTTATTATCAAACGGATAATTAAATACACCTACATACTATTAATTATATATTTTGCCATTTTATAAAATAGAGTTTTTTCGTTACTATTTCGATGTGAAAATTTTGAAGTAAATCTTAGTTTGGAAGTTTGAAAGTGTGATAGCATCCTTGGAGAGGAATAGCTTAGTATATAATTTAGTTACATTGTTATTTCATTGTCAACTTAATGTTGGCAGAGAATCTGATGAATGGGACCATAATTAGAGTGACAGTTTAGTTGTTAGAAGAATTTTAATGACGAGGTCCAAAGACAATAACAATTATCATGATGCTGACCCATGTCTTTGTGAGATGGGAGGAGTATTTGAGCACATAAGGGATCCCAGAGGGATAGAGGAAAAAAATATGATGTCACTCATAAATCCAGACATAAATGAAGGTGCATTCATTAATCACCTTCATGCGCGATTAATTAATTAATTAATCTGATAACATGAGTATGTCTATGCTTTGTGTGAAAGTATGTAAGTGAGAAGCAAAGAAAATAATTATTAAGTAAAGACTTATGTTGAAAATCCTCTGATTTTTTCATAATCAAATAAAAATTTATCCATTATTAAATACTAAATAAAGTTAATTATTAATATAAATTTATTCGAGAAGTACTTTTAAGAATACTAAAATTTACATAATAGAAAAACCAACAATTAACTAACAGTAAAAAGAAATTATATTATTAAGTGATAGAAAAAATCGATTACAATATTATATAATTGTTGAGAAAAATGCATAATTAAGAATATTATCTATTACCTTTTTATCTCCAACAACCACTCAGATAACATAGAAATAAAATTATTTCAGACAACATAATAATATAACGTCAAAACTCTTTAAATATAGAGAAAAATCACGACCACATAGAATAATCACTATATGTAGATTTCTACCACACAGAAAACACTCTTAACTCTTTGACTCCAAGTACACTCATATCTTCTAGAGTAAAAATTTAATTACATCTCACAACACTTTACTACAAGATAATAAAAAAAGTCAAACACGGACTTTAACTTGGGACAAGAAACATCATGGACTTAGATTCCATTATATAGTTATTAACACTTACTTCTTTGATTATCCTAAACGATATAAAACTTTTCAACACATATTATTTTCATCCATTCAATAATAATATAGAAATATTTAATCTTGTAAACTAATTATAATCTTAAAATAGGTAAATAATTATAAATAGAGCTTCAAATAAAGTAAATGGATGAAACATATGAAAAGTGTGAGAAATGTATATTTTAACAGTAAAAGTAGTCGGTCAATCATGTAAAATAAAATCAATCTCAGCCAAATATTTGATGGTGCCGTAGTACGGATACGTGGAATTAATTATTATGCAGATGTTAAGTTTGATTTGGTTGTAATTAGCTGAATCCAAAGTCAGGTAGGCAATATGCAGCAGAAAAGTCAAATAGTATTTAGACATAAATTAAGGATGTTTTTGGTAACAAAAACACAGTAGCTTTTAACTATTATATATGATTATGTTCTGCTGTCCCTTATGTAGCAGCTAAACCCAAACACATGCGACTCCTTCAGTTGCTACTCTTTTAATTCACAATAGAAGTAGGTTGCCTCCTACAGCAAGGTCGAATTATTTATGTGTTCATGTCTGAAGGATCATGCTTCTTCAATAACATTGCTTTTTAATCTTCACCATCATCAATCAAATACACAAAAATTAAATAAAATATTAGGACGAGATATGGACAAGGCACATCTACAGGGATTTGGGGCCATGTGAGATATTCCACTACGGTCCCGACACGCAAATTAAGATGAGATTTTTAATTGATTATTTATTACAGAATAAAGACTAAAGAAACAAATAGACAATAATCATCTATATGCATTATCTCTACGCATTCTTTGGTGCATTGTATCCTTCTCTTACAACTTCTTTCTTATCATTCCAATTCCAATTTATATAATATCCATCTTATATATCTCTACTCCAACCACCCACCATTTCACTTTCCTAGAAAAACTATTATTTAAAACAGAGTAAGAGATACGCACACCCCTCCCTATCAACAAAAAAAAAAAAATTCATTCAAAATCTCAAAAGTTTTTAAAGATATAAAAATTAGAATTTGAACACAATACAAAAAATCAACACCTATAACTCTCACAATTGGTTCAAAAAGCCCAAGAACCAAACTCAGTTTTCCAACTTGAGATATACTATCAAAAGCCCAAGGTTGTTGTCTGCCTTTAGTGTTTCCTATTAACACTATTCTACATCGATTTTACTTAAAATTCTATATTTGTAGTGTTTATGTCATAATAGACAAAAAAAAAATCTTTAAATATACCATGGAGGTTGAATTTTACATAAAAATGAACTTGGTTTACATTACAAGCTCCCGTATTTAAAGTTGAAATAATGAGTATTGTTTTCGTTATTGAGATGACTCAGATTTCAGAAAATAGATTTCACTATAATATTGGATGTGGTTTTACTCTTATTTTTCAGTATTTGGTTTACTAGAGATATATCTATAAATGTTTGAATCTTTTAAGGAGGCAATAGATGTGCTAACAAACTAGCATATAGTTATTGATTCTAGAGTCCATTTTATCTGGTATTATTATTTACCTAATTGTGTTTGGATGATTTTTTTTTTCTTTTTGAGAAACCGTGGGCTTTGTACTATTTTTATTTTCTTTATTTTAATGTCTATAGCCTTCAAGGAGGTATAGGATTGTTGGGATTCTATTCTTCATAGTATACCTTGCACGAAGCAATTTCATAAAATAAATCGTCTACATCACACGTTTGTTATTATAATCATAATTCATATATCAAATACTACTGATAGATGTAAATTGATAAAATGACTATATAATTTGTAGATTAATTAAAATAATAGTTGAATTCAATAATATAAAAACTTATATGATTGTGATGAGAATCAGAAAATGAAGTTTTCAATCGAAGAATAAATTAAGGAATACAAAAATATAACAAAAAAAATAGGAGAGCCTTCTACACTACAAAAAATATTTGAAATACGCATAGGTTTGAATAGTCTTATTCTGCAATTTCTTACGTAGTTTGTAGGTTTGTTTTTTATAATAATTATATTATTGTAGGTTAGGATAAGAAAGGTCCAAGAAGACTTTGTGGTAGGAGAAGTCTACCATTTAGGATACGAATGACGCGACTATTAAACTATGTAAGGAGTTCCTTGCTTTCATGTAAATATTCAATAATTTTTTTTTTTTTTTTAACTTTGTACAGGTTTTGAGTTTTTGTGAGAATGTTGGTTGCTTAGTTGAGTTTTTCTAAGCAACCTCTCATCCTTTTGCTTTGTTGAAGGCTCTCCAACTTAGCCATCCCTTTTTTCATATTCTTTATCTAATATTGTTTCTTTCATTCCATTTCTGACATGTCATTTTCATTTTTGTTAAGAATAAACTAGGCCATAACTCCACAACCCTAGCCACACCCTTTTTCTTTTCCAAGTTAAGGAACACATATGTATATAATATTTTTATTAAAGGATTTATTTTTAAATAAAAATATTGTAAAAAATTGATTTTTATGTATTATTTGAAGATATAAATATACAATAACATATAATTTAAATTATTAACACTTAACAATTAAGTTTTATTTATGAATTATAATATAATAATTCAACATTGTAAATATAATAATTATTTTGATTTGTTTGATTAGATACGTTAATTAATCAATTACAACTCAAAAATCTTTACCTTGTACTTTTTAATATATATATATATATATATATATATATATATATATATATATATATATATATATATATAAATAATTAAATAAGTTAAAAAGAATATATATAAAAAAACTAGTGATGCAGGTTAGATTTTTAACTCATTTTTTTTATGATTGGTTAGTCTGTTCTGATCTATTTTTATGAATGAATGAAGTCAAAACGGATCAGATTGTCATCCTTATCAATAATATATTAATTTCATCTTTGGATAGAATTTTAATTATTTAGTTATATCTTGTCATAGTGATAAAACACTAACAATGAGAACATATGAAAGAGTAAATATGCCTTTGGGATGATTTAATATTTACACACAAAAATCTAACTAATTATTATGCAGTTGTCACCATCGGCGCATACCAATTAATTCTCCGTGGAGCTGACTAATATGGACACACATCTCAAGCTCATAACCTTTTTATATTTTAAAATAAATTAATTTGCACAATAGAAGTCACTTCGGTGAAATGTTATTTCAATTAATTATCCTCAAAATATATAAATAAAGAATAACACAATATAGTTCACATTTAAACATGATTGAGTAATAGATTTCATGAATATGTATATAAATTTTTTTATTATATTCTTCATATTTCAGTTGAAATATATACACTTTCTCAATTGTGATAATATTTAAATATATTATGTCATATCAAAATATACCTAAAAACAAAATTAAAATCAATTATCTAATTATCAATATCTTTTTCTTGTGATTGGAATAAACAAATGATACACATATATGATCTTATTCTAGCTAAAAACACACTCCAAATAAGTCGAAAAGTAAACATATCATTTTAATCGATACAGTGTCTAGGATTTAAGTTTTAATATATGCTAAAAAATGCATTTGACACATAAAATTTTTTAATATATTCTTTTCTCTAAATTTAAAAAATGAATTGATATAATTTTTTTAACCTAATTACATTAATTTTTTTTTAAGTGTCAAATGTGTTTCATACTATCATTTGAATTGTTTATACTGTCTAACACATCTCAATTTTAATATTTGTTAGGAAAGCATTTGATACATAAATTTTTTTAACACAATAATTAAAAGGATTATGTTCATTCATTTATAAAGCTTGTGGATTAAAATGTATTAAAATTTTAGACTGTGACAAATTTGGATTTAGACGTCAAGGTTCAGAGACTAAAAACACATTTAATCTTTTATTCTGACACCCCATCATAGCTTCATGTTGAGAGAGAGCTTAGGTCTAACAAGATGATGCATTTTTTTGATATACCTACACCGTACTATGCTTCATATTGTTCAACAATCACCCTACGATCACCAACACACACTACTATGGCTCCTCTAATGCCACTAGACAATTATAATTTCGTCTTCATGTTCATCTTAGCCGTTGACCCATTATCGGTTTCGATGGCTCTACTATTCCACGTTAGACTTTAAGAAAACGGGAAGAAATTTCTAACATCAAGATTTTTAAAACCCCATGTGATTCAGTATAATCATATTTGTTTAATATGAAATATTTCGCTACCATTTTATAAATATAAAAAACGTGATGCGCTATATTTAGACTTTTTTTCCAATGAACCACTGTTCACGTTCTACTACTATTATTTACTATCTATTTCTTTTACTGCGAAAGTTCCGTTCATTATTATGGCTCTATATAAATAAGAAAGAGTTTGTTAGGAAAGAACACAGCTGAGGAAAATTGAATCCTTAAACTATTGCTCCTTATTGGTTCCTACGCCATGGAAAGCAATTGCGACTGCAACAAGGGCTTCGCGGACAGTTACATGTTGTTGAAGCCGGAGAAAGCAGGTTTCTTTGATCTTCTCCGTATCTTAACTTTCAGAAACATATCACAAAGGAAGTTTTTGGAAAGCCATGCAGCGGGTGATTTTGATGAAACTTTGGCTCATCGATGGCTCATATTTATTTCTATTTTGGCTCAGAAGCTCTTGCAGCTTCTGGCTAAACCATTGTCACTCTTTGGAACTTGCGTTGAGTTTTTTATCAACTTCATTGCCCTCAATGGTGGTCTATTCAGCCTTCTTCCTAACTTTATCAAAGGTTACTCCTTCCTTCTTCCTAACTTCTCTCTTAACATGTTATCAAATTTGTAACAAAATTCTTACTACCTGCAAACAATTTTTTTATAAACATGAATTTAACTTCAATTATTTCGACTTAAAATGAATAATTAACTCGTAATTCATTTTTAACCCTGAAATCAAATATACTAAACATTTAAATCTCGACACGAGATTTTCATAGCATACTTGTTGTTGGTATAACCATTGCTTTGTGTTTAGAAACAAATTGACACTTTTAACACTTGATTTTACCCTCCATTATTTTTTTATTTTATTTTTGTTGAGATGTATCGCTTTTAAGAGATAAAAAAAAGAAGCAAACAATGGAGCCAAAGTGAAAAATCAGACCCCGCAGAATTTCCATCGTTATATATATATATATATATATATATATATATATATATATATATATATTTAAATATATATATATATATATATATATTAAAAATAAAATAAAAAAAAGGTCAAGCTAAATATCTCTATATTGTTTAAGGTCGTAATTCTATTAGGATTATAGTTTGACCCGTCAACTCAAGTAGGCAGATCTTAATAGACTCGACATTTTCAAGCTTAGTTTTTAGGAGCCCGGTTTAGCTTTTATTTCAGGTTCTTTGTATTCATCATTAAATTGTAAATATAAAAGAATATATTTATATAAACAGGTTCATTGGTCTTGCCGGATCCTAAATCAGAAAAGTATTTGTCTTTAATCGGAAATTTGGATGTGCGAGTAAAATTGGATGCTACGCATGAAGATTTTAAGTATTATCCTGCACTTTCTATGATGGCCTCCAAAGCATCCTACGAGAACCAAGCTTTCCTTAAAACTACTGTGGAAGATAAATGGAAGGTATTAAATAATTATTTTGTTCATGTCATTATTTTATGTTAAATGATTAAAATAAACTTTTTTTAATATTATGGAAAATTAATTTTCAGATTTGATAAACAGTTTTTCAATGAAAACAAAAAACCTTTGTTGAGTTACATAAATCAACTAAACAAAATTGACGTTAACAGAATCGTAATGTTAAATTGCTGTCTCTCGATCCTTTTATCCTCAAGTTCATTTTGACGTATCTCTAATTATGTTTGTAATTTTCTGTTTAAATTTAACAGATGGAGTTTGTGGGACTTTTCAACTGCTTGAATGGTAAGAACTCAAAAGCATATCTTACACTTTCAAATCAAATTCTTAGATAATTATAGCTTATAATTTGAATAGTATTTTGTATTGATTTAAGTTTAAAACATTCACAAATTACATTATAATATAAGATTTGTTATGTGAATTTTTTTTTAAATTAGTTTTTGAGAATAAGATCTACATTTCAAAACCTACTTATTTATTCATATCATATTTATCTATTAACATTTTCTATACACATCTCTAATATATATAATTTTTTTAATTTTATTATTAGTCATTGCTCATATATATATAAAAAAAAAAAAACTACCTAGTACACATATTTAATTCACTATTTGTCATGCAAATTTGATATGGAGACTTTTGAAATTAGGTGGATGGTCAATTTTATTGAACAAGTCTCATACAATTAATTAACATGGTTAGAATGAAACATTGAACAGTTTTTGAAGTGTACACAATTTTCATCCTTTCAACGTTTACAATGTTTTTGACTTGCATGGCAGAGTATCAAGGAAAGACGACAACTCAAGTGTTGATTGTTTTGGATAAGCAGGAAGATCGGCACACATATGTTGTAGCCTTCAGAGGAACAGAGCCGTTCGATGCTGATGCATGGTGCACTGATCTCGACATCTCCTGGTACGGAATTCCCGGCGTCGGAAGAATGCATGGAGGGTTCATGAAAGCCTTAGGGCTACAGAAGAACGTTGGGTGGACAAAGGAAGTTGGAGAAGGAGACCAGAGTGTTCCTCCCTTAGCCTACTACCTGGTGAGAGACATTCTAAGAAAAGGTTTGAGCGAAAACGAGAAAGCAAAGTTCATAGTGACAGGGCACAGTTTGGGAGGAGCACTCTCAGTACTGTTTGGAACGATCTTGTGTTTGCACGAAGAGACATTGCTGTTGGAGAGGCTGGAAGGGATCTACACCTTCGGGCAACCTAGGGTTGGAGATGAAGTGTATGCAAAGTATATGAAACGAAAATTGAAGGAACATTGTGTGAGGTATTGTAGGTTTGTCTACTGCAACGACCTTGTTCCGAGGTTGCCCTACGATGATCAGGAAATGATGTTTAAGCACTTTGGGACATGTCTTTTCTTTAACAGACGCTATGAACTTGAGGTAAGTCGTGTATATCGTGATTGTATATGATAGTTATAATTGTTATTTTCGAATGTTGAGAGTGTATTTATATTTATATTTGAATGCAGGTTCTTGAAGAGCAACCGAATAAGAACTACTTCTCACCGTGGTGCATGATACCAATGATGTTGAACGCAATGTTGGAGCTGATAAGGAGCTTCGTTATTGTGTACCAAAGTGGACCTTATTACAGAGAAGGATGGTTTCTGTTTGGTTTCAGGACTATAGGGTTAGTGATGCCTGGTCTACCGGCTCATGGTCCCCAAGATTACATTAATTCCACTCTTCTAGGAACGATTCAAAAGCACTTCAAAGGAGAGTGATAAGTGAGCATCAAGATGCATTCATGTTTTATAACTCCAAATCTCAAATCTAAACTATAGGTTAACTTATACTGGAGTTCTTTCAATTGTAAAATTCTATTATTATATTTGGTTAATATAAGAATTCTAAGCTTTATTAAATTTATAGGTGTCTACTGTAACTTCACAGTACACATATCGATTGATATGTTGTAATAAGAAAAAAATAGATTTAAAATAGATTAATTTTTTGTTTTTTAATCAAAGTAAAGTAATAAAGTAGTATTTTTTTTTACCTAAATTAGTAGTTTGTCAAAATTTGTTATTTTTTTTTGTTAAATTATCCTTTTCTTTATAATAAATATCACCATGAAATTTAAGTTTATTATTAAGTTAACTTATATCAACTATGTAGCATCTGTGAAATATTATACCAATTCAGAAATTACAAATAAAGAAAAAGTATAGATAAAGAAGAATTTTATTTCATTATTTATATAAAATTAGCTACATAAGTAATTTAATTACCGAAAATTATAAAATGGCGTTTGGATAGAGAATAAATAATGTCATCTTTGTTGAAGGTATTGCTTTTTGAGAATTTGTCACCACCATATTTTTTTCATTGCAAATATAAGCAAGTTAAAGAGTCAAATTTATCTTCCTTTTCTTCCCTCCTCCTCCCTTAGAGTATCTCCATAATTTCCTTCATTCCAACTCTTATCTTTTTACTCCACTTCCACTCCATCTTTTTCCTCCTCCATCTCCATCTTCAACTCCATTCTATCTTCTTCTTTCACCTCCACCTCCACTCCCACCCTGTCATCTTCTTTCATCTCTATCCTAAAAAACTTTCACAAGTTCTCATTAAAACAAATAAAAAGATCATAATAATATGAAGTGTAAGAAAAAGAAATGAGAATCTAACGATGAAAAAGATGAAAAATATAAAATGTAAGTTATAAATTTCATAATTTGTATGCGTTCTGAAGTGTACAATTTGTGACTATAATTACAGCAGTGGTATTATTGGAATTTTAAAAAATATGCAGTTACAAGAAAACAATATGGGTGCAGAAAGAGATTTCCTTGCTCTTTTCCATGTATTTTAACAAAAGACTATGGACTTCTTATTTTAAAGAATTGGGTAATAATATCTTTAAATGAGACCGCCAATTTTGTATTAACATTTAATGTTATTTTATTATTTCAAAGTTGGCACATCTTTTTGGAAATAAATAATTATTGAGTTTGGAGTTATACTATGGTTGTTTAGACTTTGACGTGTCAAAAGATAATTTAAGAAAAAAGGCTACATGGCCCTGAAAGAAATTTGATTGCTCCTTGTTTTTCTTTTCTTCTTTTTCTTTGAATAGTAAACAAAATTTACACATCTTTTACATTGATCCTTGTCTTAGCTTTTCGCATCTTTGTTATTCTATTACACTTGAAAAATATTCATTCATTGTTAAAACTTTTACCTTTGAAATGAATATTTAATAAAGATAAGTTAATACAATTAAGGTGAATTTTTTACAAACATAAATAAGAAACGAAAGACAACAAGATGACTAGCTTACAAAGAAAAATTAACTTTTCCAGAAATGAACACTAAAAATATCACTAATTATCGACAGTACAACAAAAATTCTACAATAATTCGAGTTTAATGATCTCCCTCGAGCTACAATCATCGTCCCTTGATTGCCGTGCGTTTGTCGTTGCCATCACCATCGGTTTTTTCCTCTTTTTCCTCCTTTTCTTTTTTTCATCCATCTTTCCTTAATTTATAAAGAAATTTCATTAGTTGACAGGAAATTTGTTGCTCATGGAGAATTTTTTTTGTTTAATAGACATAGCAACGCATTTGTAGGTAATTATCAATGGTAAATTCATTGAAAAAATGTAAATGTGGGACTCCTTGCTTCGGACAAATAGTTGACCTTTTCCGACTAATTGTTTATCAATGCATGCATTTGTCGATAATGGCTGTCATTAAAGAAAGAAGTGGATTTATCATACATATTACTCCGGAAAATGTTTGTCAATAAATAATTATTGACAAATAAATTCTTCAAATAAGTAACACAAATATTCATAGCAAAATTACTAACAAAAATATCTATAAAAAAAGAATCTTTAAACCAAATTACCTTGCGTGTTCACAGTTCGAAAATTCTTGTATTTGAGATATATATACTCTCACACAGAAAATAACAAGTTATTTATGATACACCTTTATACGAACATATGTTGAAATAGTGTAATCTTAGAAATCAATCATTATATCATATACTAATCAAATATCATATACTAATCAAACGTGATGGTAAGACAAACATATAACCATATCGTAAACCTTAAATATCAAATTTAAGAACCAAATATCTTAAACATATAACACGAGTTTGGAAAGTAAATATTAAATAAAAAGTGAGTATCACATACCATCTTAAGACCACATATAAACTTTAAATAACAATATTTAAATTATTATTTCTACTCTTGATCATTTTGTTGTTGGTTCTGTTGGGATTGTTGAGGGTCTTCTTGTTGGGGGACATGTTGCTTGTGTTGGCCTTGGTTGATCAAGTACTTCTGATAAAGATTTTGTGCATCAAGAGGGAGAAATTGTATAATTTCACCCAATAAGGACTCAAAGGCTTCCATCTGGCGAGACAATGTTCCTTCGCCTCCTCACAAGCTGAAATTCGTTGTCTAAGTTGGTTTATCTCCTCAGAGTCATATATAGGCTATCATTCTCGCTTCTACAATTTGTAGTAAGTTGTTTAGCTCCATAATGTTTTCCACCAATTGTTTCAACCCAACACTGAGTCTTGACAATCTTGTCCTGAATAGGATTAAAAGCACTAGTCACTTCTGCTTCGTCCAACCTCAGACTTGGCTTGTGAAAGTCTAGGCTCAAATTCTTCCTATTAATAGAAAATGAAGAATTATTAAATCAATATACTATAAGTTCAAGGAAAAATAATGTAAACATTGAAAGGAGCTTACATGTGTCTTATATCTTTCGTGGACAAGTTGGCCATTATCCTTCAATATATGAGTTTGCTGAAAGACCTCATCAATCAACATAGATAGTCCAAGCTCCTGTTCCTGCAACACATTTTGATATGTGTGTGTGTAATTAATGTGCATACCATATGAATGGCATGTTCATATTTGCTAATAGAACCACTTGTGTGTAGGATCCCCACCTTTTCAAAAGCCTGATTTTTTTGTGTGGGTGCGACAATAGATGGGGATAGGAGAGGTTTGGGTGTCACAACAACAATGGATGGAATTGGGGCAGATCAAGATGGTATGTGATCTGGTGTAACTCTTGGCACATAACGTCGTTCCTTTCGTTGTGTAATCCGCTTTCTTTTTCTGTCAACATAAGGTGGATGTTGAGATGGACCTCCTGATGACATTTCTATATATATAAGAATACAATATTGTGAATAAGAAATTAGCCAAAATGTATTGAATTTAAAGCATAAAGTTATTCAACAATGCTCTATAGGAGCATGAAATGAAGATGTTTTAACTTAATAGTAATGAGGTTTGCATTGTGGACAAATTTATGCTATCTTATACTCGTGGAGGAACTACCTGTAATGAATTCTCTTTAGAACCAACAATGTGTTTTCCATGGCGAAGAACACTTTATCGTTATAATTGAAGACAAGAGAGTCCGTTAGAACTTTTGAAGTTTCTTTTCCAGACAATGTTTGTTTATCTAATTACTAAAATTGAGCTTTCATGAAAACAATGGATAACTGTATTTGAATCCTAAATATAGTTTGATGTCATCTCTTTTGAATTTTTAACTGGATTTTTTTCTGGTCAAACAAGAGCCCTACTATAAACACAGTCTCTTCGATAAGAGAGAGATATAGAATAACCTTAATAAAAAGCAATAAACATCTAGGTAGCTTGTAAACTGCATGATGTCTGAGAACTAAGCCAATCTCAGTAAAACTAGCATGTCTTTCACTCTCATGAAAAGAAAGTACAGAGTATTGATTCTTCAGATTCAAAGTGCTTTTGCAGTGCTGACAAATAACCTCATCTGTTTCATACTTAATGTGCTTATGCAGTGGTACATGTGAATGTGAATATGTTTGTATATTGGTATCTTTAAAACTGTGAAATATATTCTAGCTGCAACTCTTAGTTGTGGTATCTTATAGTGTATAAATTACAATAGCATAACCTCTTTATGATCATTAAGATTCAGTTTACTTTAAAATTGTCCATCTCAATGTGTTTTAGTTTAAATTTGTTAAAACTTGCTGGTGGACAAAAGATATGTTGTAACTTCAAAGACTTCATCACTTTCCCTACACTTACGTAGGAATTAATACGAAAACAATATGGACACATAGGGAGCACGATGGGTATGGAAAGATGAGGAGATGGAGCAATATACTGCCAAATCAGCATATAAAAAGCTACAAAATATTTGCAGAGGTGAAGATTCTAACATGTGTACACTATTCTAGAAAATAAAGACGCTACCTTCTGTGCAACATTTTGCATGGAGGATAATATTAAATCGGATACCAACCTAAGAAATCTGCGCCATATGGGAATAATAATAATATACCGCAATCTTCTGTGTCCTAAATGCGAATAAAGGGAGAAATCAGTTAACCATCTACCTTTTAGTTGCAAGACAGCAAACTTTATGTGGAATACGTACAACAAATGGATAGGAGCAAGCACCGCTATCTATAATCAGACATAGTCCAACTTCCAACAGTTTTGCTTAAAGGAAACTAAAGGCAAAGGAAATAGAAGTTGGAGGTATGTGTGGGTGACTGTTATTTGAAATATTTGGAGTCATAGGAACAATGTAATATTCAAGAATGAGAGAGAGGAGATATTCTGTCTGACACAGATAAAGCTATGGACTTGGATAAGAAATAGACTTCCAAGATCCACTTTCACATACTCAAATTGGTGCATATGTCTGGTAACATACATAAAATATCTGGCCAAATAATTTGGCAGAGGGGATAAAAAATTAAAATGGAGCCTGTGATATCTTAGCTGGTATGGGTGAGGTTAAAGAAATGTACTTACACTGGCAGCAGGAGTCCAAAGAGTACATAACATGGTAAGCAAATGGGCAATGAATGTAGAGGACAAGACTTTTGAAATAATGACTCCATAACGTGAGGGCTGCTACAATGCAGCAGGGTCCATATTAGCTTTTAGTCTGGATCTATCTGAAATTCATACTACAGTATTGCCATTTTGATGATACATAATGTTTATAGGATACTATGAAACGCCTCACTGTTCTATTGCTATACAATTATAAGGTTTGGAAATATCACAGGTATTAGTTGGTGCAATCAGGGGCGGATGTTTCTAACAGAGGTGCAGATTACATTTCTGAATAGTCATACATACATATAAGCTGCAAAGAATTGGCAATGAACCATAAACACTACGCTCTATTGGGTTCTGAGTGGGTCCAGCAAGAGACTGTATCATTGCTGGAAAAGTGCATATTGGGTAAGATGAATATTAAATGTAAAGCCTAGGATGGAATAGTCTAGTGCAGGGCCACAGGTGTCATTAGCTTGGATCAGGAAGTGCCAACAATAACTAGTAAATTAAGTGCAAAAGCAAATGACTGGCAGAGAAATGGAACTGAGACACAGTCCTGCATAGTGGAGTATAGAGTTATAAATCTGTGGTGTAACAGCAGAGAGAGTACGATCCTGCTTGGCTAAACAGGGACTAATGTAGGAAAAAAGTGTGTGCAGAGAAAAAGATTAATACAGGGGTGATTGTAAAATGAGGGAGGGTGCCAACATTTAAGTCACCGGTATAAACCATTCTGTCAGCAACATAATCAGCCCACAATGGCTAGCATTACAAAGCCCAACAGAGTACCCAGAAGTCCTTCACGCTGACATTGATCTGGAGCAAGTAGTCGTGCTTGTAAACCATGTTAAGAGCTAGTGTAATCATAGTTGGAAAGAATTTGATCTAAAAATTATATGGTTACATGTATATGGTGAAATGGGAGGACAAAGCTAAGGGGGTATCATAAATAGCAATTGCAATTGTGTTTTGTTGTGGAAAGAATAGAGGTAAAGGTATATGGTACTAGGAGGACAAGTTTGTAACTGTAAACCAAGACTATTGTGTTTTTGTACATAGTTATATTAATACATATTTATTTTGCTGATAAGAAAAAAAAATCGGTGTCTGGTTGTGAAGTGGTAGAGACTTTAAAAAGCATGTGATTCCCATTGACCAACTATCATAACTCTCCTACTAAGAATTAGGTTTCAAGATATAACCCTCACACTGTGGTAATAAGGTACTGGAATCTTCTAGTTTCTTATTATGTCATTTAGCCTATACTTACCTTTATATTTTGCATCATTAGGTATCTAGTGCGCGACTGTGCCAAAATGCATGCACTACTTCCACTATCAAGAAAAAAAAAAAGATGGGATCTTCTAGAAGTTATTTGCGGTGATTTATGTGTATATAGTTATTGTGCATCAACACGGATAAACACTACCTACAAAGCATATCATAATAGAACCAAAATCAGAATAAAATGCAAATAAAAGCCATATATAAACAAATTCAATGCAAAATTGATAGCTGCAACCAGACCCCGAGAAAAATCTTCAAGAAAAAAATAAAATGCGAAAAAACCTGCAAGGGTTCTACACTCCGGGAATCACTATTCACAAACACTCGCATTTCAATCCTAAGTACTAACACCACACCATTCAATTTGAAAGTAGAGATATGCAAATGGGAAAATAATCCCAATTGCCCGTACAAAGAATCACTTCAATTATAGTGAAGAGTTGAGAGAGATTACCAAATGAAGAGAGGGAGAGAAAGACTGACTGAAGGTCTTTGCATTAATCTTCAGAATGTATCAATGTAAATGTGTGAAACCCTAGTCACACATTTGGAACGCATAGCGTGAGGTGTGTGAAGTGTGAATAGGGATGAAAATACGTAAGAATGTAGATTTCAACTTTTCGTTTTTTGGAGGTCCCGTATTAAAGAATGGAAGCTTAACTTAATTAAATAAATATTTTACATTTGTTAATTTACTGTGTAAATAAATTTTTACAATAATGATTTAAAATTATTTTAAATTAATAATAAAAATTTATTTATTAATGAATTATAATATAAATATACGTTTTAGTTTTTTTTGCATAAAATAATTAAAATTAATATATTTAATCATTATTTTAATTTATTAATAGATTTAATTATGTATATTCTGTAATAAACATTATAGGATTAAATATATTTTTGTCTTTCAACATTTAGTGAAAATTGAAATTAGTTCCTCTTGAAAATCTTGAACTAATCTAGTCCCTCAACATATAAGTGCGTGATTTTAGTTCTTATAAACCAATTTTATTAAATTTATATGATGTTTTAAACACAATTTATTATAGTATTTTAGTTTGTTTACATCATTTAACATATGTTCGCTTCAATGTTAGTTGATAAATGCGTTTGAAGTGTCAACAACTTAATAAGATTTGGTTTAAATGATTAAATTCACGTATCTTTAAATATGATAGACTAAATTGGTTTAAAGTTTCCAATAAAAATTAATTTCAATTTTCACTAAAATTAACCTAAAATTATATAAAATTAGTACTGTTTTTTTTAACTCACAATTCGTTAAAAAAAATTATTTACACAATTTTGTACTTCTAATTTGTGTTGTTACCTATAACACAGTTGAATCCATTCTCACTAAAAATGGTGATGCACTTAAGTAGATCTTTTGATAAATTATGGTATTTGATATTTTGAATGAATATTGAGATTTACTTTGTTGGAAAATACATATATGATATGATTGGTTGAAATTGTTTTCAGTTATAGATCGAAAAACACACAAAACAAAATTTAATTAAAAAGAAAATCCATGCAACATCAATTACTTTACATAGATCCTTTTACATGTATTATGGCTTCCACTTAAAGGGGTAGAAAAGAAAATATATGATTTATGGATTGTAAGGATAAACACCTTTTGGGCATGTTGGGGGAAAAACAACATTAGTTAAGTAATATTTACATTGTATTTGCTAAACAATGTAGAATATTGAAAAGAATATGTGTAAAATGTCATTCCTATATAAGTGATTCTCAATTTTGGTAATAAAAACTTGAAGAAAATAATGTTCCATGAGGGGTGTAAGAGATTGAATTCATTGAATATCATATTTGAATTTGCATACTTATCATTGTGATCAAATTTCGTACTTGAGATCTCAATAAATTAAGTTTAGGTTTATCTCTACGTAACAAGTAATCAAAGTTTATTATTTCTTAAAAATTATAGTTAAATGTTTTCATATAATCCTTGAATATGTAATAAATTTCACACCACAAAGTATTGAATAACCTTCTTTGACAAAATAAATAGCTTCAAATCTAACTTAAAGACCAAAAAGAATGAGTTGCACGAATTTCGTAACAACATTCATTATTCTGCAACTTAACTAAATAAATATTATAGAAAAAGAAATGAATTTCAAGAAATCCCTATTCTCCGATAATATACTTATTTTATGTTTGTATGTTACATTTATACAAAATAATCTTTTTAGTTGATGTGTATACATAATAAATAGTCATATATATAAAAAATAAATTTCCATTATAATTATTCAAATGAAGAAAAAACACTATTAGATTTAAAAAAGTATGTTCATGAGAGGAATTATAAGAGAAATTATTTTTATAATTTAATTATACATATTTTTTAGTATAAGTATAGTTAATTGAGTTTTAAAAAATAATTATAAAAATTAAATCATAAAATCATAAAATGAGATATATTGATAAAGATAAAATTGATAATAATGTGTGTACATTAAAACATTACAAAACATTTAGAAAAACAATCTCTATTAATAAGTATGTATGAAAAGTAAAAACTACATTTATATTTCTTCTCGTAATATTTAATAATATATATAAAGAGAGAAATAATTTTTTTTATATTGTATTAATTAATACCCACGTAAAAAAAGTAAATAAAAAATCATTATAATTGTTAAAATAAAAAGGGAATTAGTAAATTTTAAGAAATGTATTCAAAAAATAATTCTAAAATGAATTATTTTGATAATTTTATCGCACATAATTTTTCTTCATTTTAAATATCTGAGAGCCTAGTAAATTGTATAAGAATAGTAATGGTTTTTAAAAGATTAAATTATAATATTTAAATGGCTTACTTATGTCATGAATCTATAATAAATTTGAAAACTTTCAATTGAATTCCTAATAAATTTTTGTGGGCTATAGAGTCTTTAAAATTTTATAAAACTTTTCAATTGAGTTTTTATAGTTAAGTATGACGTTTAACCTTTCCATCTGACAATTATCTTGCAGTGTCACACTCCATAAATGTCCCAACATGAGGAGATCTTTTTAATATTTATGGGATTTAACGAAAATCATTTTAAAATTATTAAATTAAAAAATATAAAAATACAAAATTAAAAAAGATATATAAACATCTAACAATAAAATTATGAAAACAAATTATAATGTAAGGCCCAGTTTTATTTTCTACCCTAATGTTTAAGGGTTGGCCTTAATCTGTTGGGCCTAAGGGTTGGCTCATACGGTGCTAAGGCCCCTAAAGCTGCTAGAGTTTCCCATTCAGCCTCATTCTTGCTAACAGAACCTAAAACGCTGCCCCCTTTCTTTCAGAATGCTCTACTAGGGTTTAACTTCGATCTTGGTCAAGACTGCTCGAGCTCAGTTTTGCTTTTCCACTCCATGTAAGTGATTCTCAAGCTCGCACTTGTACTCCCTAAAGCTTATTTTTGTATTCTTCCACTTAGGGTTCCATAGTAACTCTGTTCTTTTACTGCCTCGCTGTTCTTCCAGTTTCTAAGTTTGTTTCTCGAACTGTCGCACTCCGCAGTTGGTGTCGAAGTCTTGTATAAGCCTTTTCCATGTAAGGGAAGCTAGGGCTTTATTGTTTTTAAGTGTTAGATGCCTGTCTAGTTGATTTTATGTACTGAATGGTTGAGATACGTTACTGGTTGTGTGAAAATGCGTGAATTGCACTGCTATAATGATGTGGATCTGTTTCTGCGCGAGAGAGAGTGGTGAGCTTTGTTGAACTTGCTCAGGCGAGCGGGTTGGTCGCTCAAAACGAAAGCTCTCGCTTAAGCGAAGAGCTCTCGCTTGAGCGAAGAGCTCTCGCTTGAGCGAGAGCAACAACTCACTCTCATCTCTGTTTCGAGGGCTCACCTAAGCGAAGGCCACTCGTTTGAGCGAAAGTAGTCTCGCCTGAGCGAGTTGGGCTCGCTTGGGCGAGACCTCGACGTGCTCCCTGTTGCAGTCTCGCCCAGATGAGAGTAGACAGCTTGAGCGAGGGGTTCCTCTCGCCTAAGCGAGGACTCTTTAGCTTGAGCAAGATTTGGCATTTCTAAGTGTATATTTATGTATGCCTCTCATGATTGGTTGATGTGTGCTTAAAATAGTTCAAACCATGATGCTATATGTACTGTATATGTTATGTTGGGGCTGGAAGTTGATGTGTTTAGCATGGGCTTGGTGTGATATATGCTTGATTAGTTTGGCATATAATATATATA
>Ga0214542_1001813_pt1 | contig 44185 bp, 57 predicted proteins | sample CNSS1metaG_FD_160096 | JGI IMG/M metagenome (GOLD analysis project Ga0214542, IMG submission 160096) | Root nodule microbial communities from cowpea collected in UCLA plant growth center, Los Angeles, California, USA - CNSS1 | ecosystem: Host-associated > Plants > Roots > Nodule | place: USA... | reverse complement strand
TTCTGCTGGCAAATTTCGGCAAGGAATCCAGCTCGCAGCCCATTGGCGTCAATATCAGCCAGGAAACGCTGGCCGAAATGATCGGTGCAACCCGATCACGGGTTAGCTTCTTCATGAACAAGTTCCGCAAGCTCGGCTTCATCAGCTACAATGGAAAGATCGAGGTCCATAGCTCGCTTCTGAGCGCGGTTCTGCGCGACAAATCCGAGATAGACCAGAAGGACTGACCGCGCGGCCAAACCGAGCGCGTGGCCGGGCGAACTGGACCCGCCGTCCGTTTGTCCTTGTTGGTCCCAGCGAATGACAAACCAGGCTATTTCGTGCAGTAGTTTCGCTGCATTCTCGTGGAGCAGATCTCAAGTCAACCTATGAAAGGCCGGCGGCAAAACCTCTCGCACGAGCTCACTCAGATCCAACGCCTCGCCGCTTTCCGTAATGTCCGAGAATAGAACCTCGATAAAAGGATGCTGCCGGTTGAACGCAGCTCCTCGCTGGTATTTCGCGCTCACAATCCGTTGGATCGCCGCAAGATTCAGCTTGCCAAGCGCATTGTATTGATCGCGGAACAGACTTTGCTGCCCGCCATGGTGCTCGACGGATTCGGCCCAGACGTCCATCACTTTGCGGCCTACGAACGCCTCGACGCGTTCAGTTCCATCCTGAGCAAAAAGCCGTAGCCCATCCATGCTATGGGCGCCGTCATCGACGCTAAATTGTGTGAGTGACATCACGATTCCTCCTGTTTTTCCGCGTTTACTCGCATCGGCGGTTCGTCGCGGACTGAGCCTCCCTCGTTCACCCATCGCGACAGAGCGACAGCGCCCGATCTCGCATCGCTGGGCGGATCCTTTGTTAAAGGCCGCTCGTTGCGACCGACTTGATTGTTGCGCCTGTGCTCCGTCAATAAGACGAAGCCGGCCCGCCAGGTCTTGAATTTACGGCTTTCCTCAGCGTTGCTCGAACCCTTGACGAGTTCGCCTGACGCGGTTGCTCTTGCGCGATGCTGCTGAGATTTGAACATATGCAGAGCCCTTTCGTTGGAAGTCTCCGCGCACTCCGGCCAATCTCGATGGTTGACCAGGCTAGACTTGGATATGGAGATCAAAGGGCTGAATAACGAGCCCCAGGCATAAATAAGATTGCCAAAGGAGTGCGCAGATAGGCTTTGCCGTGCGTCCAGCCGTCCCGCCTGGCAAAAGAGCCGCTGGAGCGGATTGCAATCAGAAACAATTCAATACCATCTTCGACCGCCTCGTCGTTGTGAGCGATCGCGTCGGCAGCAATTTGCGAAGAAGCAAGCGCCCGACAGCGTCTGACCAGAACGAGAAGTGCCTCAGGCTCGGATTCATCAATGTTGCTGACAGACAGAAACACGGCAATCGCGGCTCGGCGCTGGTTCGCACGCCGAGCTTCTGTTCTGTCGGTCCATGAGATTCGCTGCGGGATGGTAAGACAAGCTGTCCGTGTTGGCTTCGGACGCCGAGGAGGCGGCCGCTCTTCTGCTCGTTGAGCGAGAGAGCAAGAGACGATGGGACGGTGCTCGCCTGCCTGATCGAACTGGAGCTGGTATCTCATGAACGACTCGACAAGCCCAAGAAAGCGATAGCAATTCGAGCGAAAGGGGCGCACCGTCCATGCAAGCTTGATTGACGTCGGCGGTACGCGGGCGGTAATCGAAGCAGTGTCGTCCCAGTGCTCACCGGCACCTGCGCGCCGTCGCCCTGCAGCTCTTCCTCGAGATGGTAACGATAAGTTCGATCGATCCATCTGATGCTCAGGCAGGGACGCGTTGGCGTGCAGAGAATGATGCGCCTGTCGACCTTGAGGGTGATGCGGCCGCGCCGAGCGCTTAGACGCGGCGGATGACAGTGGAGATCGAAAGCGCGGCGTTCTGCTGGCGCTTGCCAGCCACATCGCCCTGTTCAGCATCGCCGATGAGCTTACCATGAAGAGCGCGCTTGGCCTCGCTGGCGTTCTGGTTACGATCGCAGCCGCATCGCTGTTGAGCTCGATCGAGATCAAGCCGAGGCGGCGACCATAAGTGCATGAAGACCACGACGGGGTGGTGGGCGCACCAGGGCTCGAACCTGGGACCCGCTGATTAAGAGTTCAAAACCGGCGCCTCTCTACGATTTCTGAATCTGCGCTACACTACGGTGAGGTCGAAGAAGACCTTTTATTTATAGGGACTTGTCGCATAGCTTCGCAGTCCGGCGAACGCAGACCTTCAAACGCCTCGGCTCGCCAAAACCGTTTGAAAACCGTTTTAACAGTTCACGTCCCCCCATGACCGATATTCGCATTGCTCTCAGCGACAAGGCTATCGCTCAGCTACCGTCTCCTGAAGATGGCTGGTATCTGGCTCGCGACACCGAGCTGAAAGGCTTCTTCGTGGTCGTGGGGAAGCGGAAAAGGACCTTCACCGTTCAAGGTGATCTTAGGCAACGAGGAAAGCGGGCCTCATCCATTAGAGTGTCTATTGGAGATGCCAGCGAGTTAACGACCCGAGCGGCCCGCTCGCTTGCCAAGGAATATCTTGCTCAAATCAGCAAGGGAAAGCACCCGAAAGCGAGGCAAGACGGAAACGCCGAACAGGGCAATACCAACCGGGATGAAGCTGTAGCGAGCGTTACCCTGAAGCAGGCTTGGCAACGCTATCTGGAAGCCCACTTGATTCGAAAAGGCCGTAGCAAAAAAACGATAAGCGGCTATCGGGATCACGTCGAGCGTCTCTTTTCCGAATGGCTTGACACCCCTCTGCTCGACCTCGCGAACGATCCCGGTCGCGTCGCCGAAAAGCATGATGAGCTTTCCAAGGAGAACGGTCCCTACATGGCGAATGGCAGCATGCGGACGCTGCGGGCCATTTACAATCATGCTCGGAAGACCAATCGATCGCTGCCGCGCGACAACCCCGCAGATGCAGTCGATTGGAATCAGGAAGAGCGCAGGAACACCGGTATGGGGACCGGCGATTTGAAAGGATGGTTTCTCGAGCTAGCCAATCTAGACAACCCAATCCGGCGCGAATTCCATCTTTTCACATTGCTGTGTGGGTCTAGGCCCACCGCATTGCAGCAGGCTAAGCCCGAACACATCAATTTTCGGCGGCGAACGCTCCACATCCCGACGCCCAAGGGAGGCAGCAAGCGAGCGTTCGACATTCCGCTGTCTCGGGAGATGATCCTGAGCCTCATTCGAGTGCTTCGTTTCGGCAGGCAAATACATCCGTCTCAGGCGCAAGAATGGTTGTTCCCAGCTGAGAGCGCCTCTGGACACCTGGCGGAAACAAAGGAAGATCGAGATATCTTGTCGAAATGGGGCAATGACCTTCGTCAGACATTTCGGACAATTGCCGCCGCTGCTGGCGTTTCCGAATTCGACGCCAAGCTCCTTATGAACCATTCGATCCCTGGTGTGAATGCAGGCTATGTCACTCGACACAAGCTGGTTGAAGACCACCTGCGCAGCCAGCAGCAAGCTATTAGTACGGCTGCGTTTTCTGGTCTCGGTAAGTCGCTCGTAGGACAAGGGCCGTTGTCAGATTGGCTCGGTCACGCGGCAAGCCGACGAGTCGTCAGCCTTTTCCAATTGAAGCCAGCGCCCCTCAGCGAGGAGGAGGAAAGAATTCGGCAAGCAGCCTGATCCAGGCTGCGATCTGATCGAGGCGCCCACTGCGTCCGAACGTAAGCAGCAATAGAAAAGATCAACGAAAACATTGAATCTCGTGCGGGACTGACCACCATTATCGCTATTTGTACATGGGGTTTCGGTGGTCAAACGGTGGTCGAGTGCATCAACCGACTGTTGGAGCCCGCCTGAACAACGGGCGGATATGGACTGAGCATGAGGCCGGGGCGAAGACGGCCGACCTAGCTCGCAAGCACGGGGTCTCCGAAGCGACTAACCGCGGCCGGATGAAAGTTCGGTGGCAGGTCAGATATGATAGTGGATCCGCCGCGCTCACCCATTCAACAAAAACGACGGCTTATCGCACTATTGATTTGCTCTTGTACCACCGTCGATCGGTCGAGGGACATATCCGACCTGCTGAAGCGGGGCGGACACCCATGTGCCTGCAGCAAATGCGTTAGCAGTCACTCCTTGACATCTAGGACCGCAGTCCATCGGTCCAGATGCGGCCGGCGTCGAGTGCAAATCACTGCTCGAGGGCGTTTGCAACTCTCTGGGGCAGACCATTGCCGGGCTAGAAAAGGCTACGCTCCTGCCTTGAAACAGAAAGAGACTCCATCTGCCTATAGGCACAGGCAGAGGGGTTCATTTGGTTCGGGTGCGAAACCCTTAAAAGGCGCCGATCGGCTCAAAAATTGCCGGCGACGAGATCGTAAGAGCCCCTGGTACCGCGAACGTACACCTTGGCTGCGGCGGCGCATATCAAGTCCCGATTGGAATCGAACGCGTGGAGAAGGCTCGACTCGTCGTAGCAGGTATCGGGTTGAATTCGCTTCAGCGCTTCTTCTTCGATAAAAAACGATGCCTCAATGGCGCTATCGTGTCCCCAGAATCGCACGGCACGCCGCGTGCGGTCGTATGAACGGCTATGGTTTGGAAACTCGATCATGTGGCCGGGGCAGATCCGTTGTGGAAAGGGGACTTCCTTGCCTTGCCAGCTCGACGCTATTTGCCTTTTGGACGGCCGATCTGCGACCGCCCTTACGAGCGACGGTGCCAAACCTGGCGCTGGATGAGCGTTGAGGTCCCGCAAACTCGTAGATGGCTACGTGGAAAGCGAACTACAATCCCGTTCGCCCCGGTCACAGCAAATAGTTTCTGCCTGACCTCGCTATTCCGCGGACGGGCACCATATCTTGAATATCACCGCGTGCTTCCCGGCTGTTATCGGTGACTGAGAGCATCGTGCTCCCGCCGCGACCAAGAGGCGGTCAATATGTCAAACATCTCCAAATTCGGACTGCGCGCGTGGCTGGTGCCGCCGGTCCTGCTGCCGATCTTCTTCGCGTTTGTGATCGCTGGTGCGGTACTCATTCAATGGTAGCCGCCCGCGGGCCGCAGCGGCGCAACTCTCTGAAATCATGAAATTACATCTCAACGGATAAAGGGATGCGGCAGCGAGACGGGAACATAGAGGGGCGTGCCCATCATCGGTGCGCACCCACAGCAGCCGTATGCCGGGGAGTCTCAATGACGTTCGGTCCATCACGCATTCCAGTCTTCGTTCTCGTCGTAGAAGACGAGATGGTGCTCCGCAGGCGCGCAGTTGGCATGGTGGAAGACGCCGGCTACACGCCGTTGGAAGCGCTGGATACCGACGAAGCCCTCGCAATCCTGAGCTCCAGATCCGACATCGCGCTCGTTTGCGCCGACATCCAGCTGCCGGGCAGCATGGACGGCATAGGCCTTGCGCACACCGTGCGTAGTCGGTGGCCGGCGATCGACGTCATCCTGATGTCCGAGCAATTGAACCCGCCGAGCATCGATCTTCCCCCTTGCAGCGAGTTCTATGGTAAGCCGCTCCAGGCTTGGCAGATCAAAGCTGGGATTCGTAGGATGATTGGCCACGCCCGAGGCGCGTTATAGGGCCCAACATCGTCCGACTCTCCACGTCAAGCGGCCATCGAGCAAGCTCTCACCTCTCGTCGATCGGCGGTACCATGGCGATCTTCCTCGTCCGGCATATCACGACATATCGGTACCGGCGTGCGGTCCGGCTCGGCCGACATCAATTGATGGCGCGCCCGCGCGATAGTTTCGACCAGCGACTGATTGATTTCTCGCTCGATGTGACGCCCGAGCCCTCGGAAGTGAGGTGGCTGCACGATGTCTTCGGGAATTGTGTTGCGCAGGTCGAGTTTGGCTGTGACAGCGACAATTTGCGATTCGAGTGCGTCATCAAGGTCGATCACACGCCGGAGAATGCGCCCGACTTCAGAATTGAGGACCACGCGAAGGACCATCCGTTTGCATATCAGGCGGAGGAGGCGCCCGACCTGGCACCCTATGTTCAGAGGTGGTTCTCAGACCCCGAAGACCATCTCGGCCGGTGGCTGGACACGTTTCTCGTGCGCGGGACCAGACGTCCTACCGGACAGGTCCTGATGACCCTCAATGAAGCAATCTCGGATGGCTTCGCCTACGACCGCCGCACGGCGCCAGGAACGCAAAGTCCTTCTACGACACTCGAACGCAGGAAGGGCACCTGCCGGGATTTTGCCGTCTTGATGATTGAAGCTGCACGAAGCCTCGGCTTCGCCGCACGCTTTATCACCGGCTATATCTACGTACCGGATCGCGATGGTCCTGTCTGGCTGGGCGGGGGAGCCACCCATGCCTGGTGCCAGATCTACGTCCCCGGCTCCGGCTGGGTCGAGTTCGATCCGACCAATGGAATCGTCGGAAACCGCGATCTGATCCGCGTGGCGGTGGCCAGAGTCCCAAGCCAGGCCATTCCCCTGTTCGGCACTTATTGGGGAGCTCGTGAGGACGAGCTTGGGATGGATGTGGACGTGAACGTCAAAACAGCGGCGGCTCAATGAAGAGGCAGGAACACGCCCCCTGCCAGCGCGTTGGAACTTCCGAACGCCACGCTCGATAGGCACGATCGAGATCGAAGCAGCCGCGGCAATTTGTCGACTTTGGAGGACGCCGAGTGAAGATCCGGGTCGGCTATGAGATGATCTACGACTTTCCGCAGCACACACCTATGATCATGGTCCTGGGCGTTCATTTCTCTCGGGCATCGGACGTCGTCGTGCCCGATTATCTGACCACCACGCCCTCCGTTGCGATCGTCCCCTATCGTGACGGCTTCGGTAATTGGTGCAGCCGCATCGTTGCTCCAGCCGGTCGAATGCGCCTGGCGGCTGACGGGATCGTTCGCGACACCGGCTTGCCGGACGTCGTTGTGCCCTCGGCTACTCAACACGCGGTCGAGGACTTGCCGGCAGAGACGATCGTATATTTGCTCGGCAGCCGCTATTGCGAAACCGATCATCTGTCCGATGTCGCGTGGAAACTTTTCGGGAAGGTCTCGCCCGGATGGGCCCGTGTTCAGGCGATCTGTGATTTCGTTCACAATCACATTCAATTCGGCTACGAACACGCGCGCGCAACCAAGACGGCCCGGGACGTCTTCAACGAAGGCAAGGGCGTTTGCCGAGACTTCGCGCATCTGGCCATCACGTTCTGTCGCTGCATGAACATTCCCGCCAGATACTGCACTGGCTATCTCGGCGACATCGGCATGCCTCCCCCCTACGCCCCAGGAGACTTCGCGGGATGGTTCGAAGCCTACATCGGCGGACGTTGGTACACATTCGATCCACGCAACAACGTCCCCCGGATTGGACGTGTTCTGATCGCTCAAGGACGTGACGCGGCCGACGTGCCGATTACCCAGACGTTTGGCCCTAACACCTTGGTCAGCTTCAAGGTGTGGACCGACGAGATCCATTCGTGAGCACAGGATGAAGTGAGGCTGAGCCCTGAATCGCTCCAGAGAAATGATCCCGGACTTGCGACTCGACTTGACCGTACGAAAGCGAGTTGAGCTTCTGCCGGAACGAATGTCGGTGGCGCAACTTGGTAAGGACGACCGGATGCAAACGCCCCCCACAGCATCCGAGGAAATGACGGCCTCATTGCGCCCCCACGCTCTGGGGCCGTCGCTTGGGAGTCTCTCTAGTCGCGCTCTCTGAGCACGGGCTTCTCGTGCAACACCGCACTCAACAACGAGTTGTGGACCTCGATGTGGCCATTGTAGCTGATGAGCCCCAACTTTCGAAATTTGTTCATGAAATAGCTGACCCGCGATCGCGTGGTCCCGATCATCTCAGCCAGTGTCTCCTGATTGATGCTCGCACTGATCGGCTGCGGACTGCCTTCCTTGCCGAAATTCGCGAGCAGCAACAGCAGGCGAGCCAGCCTCCGTTCGCTGGAATTGAATAGCTGGTCGATCAGGTCCTCCTCGATCCGGCTGTTTCGGGTCAACAGATACGAAATGAACAGCTGGGAGAATTTCGGCTCTTCACGGATAGCCGACATCATCGCTTCTTTGGTTATCGACGTGATGACGCAATCTTCCATCGCCGTTGTCGTCGCGATCCGCAGAGGATGACCATTCATGCATCCCTCGCCGAAGAACTGACCGGGCTCGAGAATGGCGACGACTGCCTCCTTGCCCTGCTCCGAAACGACCGTCAGCTTGACCTTGCCGCTTTGAATGTAGAACACCGAGTCAGCAGCGTCGCCCTGCTGAAACACATGCTGGTTCTTGCGAAACGTCAGAATGGCTTTGCCGGCGCCCACCTTGCCGAGAAAATGTTGGGGATCGAACGTGTCCTTGGACGGCTTCGCCACGCGTGGACTCCTTTGAATCGACCAAACTTGTTCGCTTCGATCGGCTGCCAGGGAACGGCTTTCTTGACCAAGCGACGAACGGTTGCTCCTTGCCGGCCAGACCTTGCGGCAGCGGCCCTATTGGGCAGAATTTACTCCCTGATTGTTCGCAATTCTAGGGAAGAGCCACTTTCCAAAGGGCGCGGCTCATTGCGCGCCCATCAGCAGGCATTCTCGGGCGAAGCGACGGTCGCCCTGCGCGTGGCACGACTTTACGATGGAGCATGGAAGTATGCCGACCCGGCGGCACGACGCGCTGGTCAATATAGCTCACCATGGAGTTAGGCAGCGCCCGAACTCCTTGCGGGCCCTGCTTTGCACCCCCTCGCTATTCGACGCTTCCATACCCATATCCTGTGTGTCTGATCGGACCATCGGGCCAATTGAGTGCAACGCCCCGCGACAGGCTGCCGGCCTGAATAGGTCGCCGACAACAGGAGGATTCCATGCCACTTGCGCGCTTTCGAATCGATGAAGGACCGCACACGATGGACGGGCTCCGACTCATTGCACGGGATGGCAACAAGCAGGTCGAGGCATTCATGAGCCGGAAGGTGATGGACGTCTGGGCGGAATCCGTCGAGCATCTTGGAGGACGTCAAAGTCTTTTCCGAGATCAATACAATGCGCTTGGCAGACTGAACCTCCCCGCACTCCAACGGATTGTGCGCGCGAAGTACGAGCGAGGTGCCGCGTTCAACCGCCAACATCCCTTCGTGGAGGTCCTGTTCTCTGACATTTCCGAAAGTGGCGAGACCTTGGATCTAAGTGAACTGGTTCGAGAAGCATTGCCCCCGGCATTTCATAGGCTGACCTAGTATCCTGAAGGCAGGCAGCGACCGAAGCGTATGCTTCCGGCTCGCCGGATTCGGCACATTTACTTGCGAGTGAGCAATATTGACCAGCAAGGCGCCAAGCCAGGTTTCAATATGACTTCCGTAGCTCTCGGTGAAGGAAAGTCAGCGCGCCGCCTGGCCATGGTCGATGTCATGTCGTCACTTCTGCGCAAGCGAACAGACAAACAAATCGGCTACAGCGTCTCGCAGCTCGTTCAACTGCGCCATCAGATGCTCCGGTTTGCTCGGTCGCTCCCCCCAGGACCTGACCGAAATCAGCGGCGGCAAATCGCGTCTTCCTTGCGAAGCCTTGCCAGACGCAAGCGGTGAACCGGCTGTCCCTGATGACGAAGTCAAGCATTGCAAGACAAGATAAAGTTGGGGGCCGCCGGCTCGTTGCCAGCCGTGCCAGGCGCGGTTCGACAAGCGGGCGATGCGCCTTACATCGGACGAGGAACGTACGGAGCGCAAGCGTCGACGGACAAGAGGCCCGAATCTCGCCCCGGGGGGCTCGACCGCTTCGACCGGCCGAGGAAAAGGAGTGGTTCAGATGATGGTGCCAGTGAAAACCGAGGAGTTACCTGCGGGCGTGTTCGTGCTGGAGATCGATGGCCAGCCGATCTTAGCGCTCATGGCTGCCACGCTTTTCCAGGCCAGAGAACTCGGCCAGGAGCAATGGCTCCTAGAGGACTTGAAGCGAATGACGCTCGGACACAGACCGCTTTGGGATGGGACGTCTCCGATTAGGGTGCGTCGCGCCGATCCAGCAGAAGAAGTGTATTACGTCGACGCGAAGACGGAGAGAGCTGCGGACGACTCGCCTTTGGTCTATCTGGTTCGGCGCGACGATGAAGCGGATGCAAGTGGAGCCGTCACTCGTGGCACATTTCCGCCCAGGAGATGATATCGAGATGGCGTGGGGTCTCGTCGGTCAAGCGACATTGGGCGCGCCATGACAATGGCTGAGACGTCATCAGTGTGAACAGCAGTCAACTACAGCATCCCAGATGCACCGCCTCGAGATCGAAGATGTGACTTTCGGACGTGGAGTGGATCGACAGTTCGCAGGACGCGCCTCGCGCGTCGCCAGTCGCGGGCTCTGATCTCGCCAGATCATTCTATTGAAGCGCGGCCAGCTTCCCGCTGGAACTGTCCCGGCGTTGGGGCCGTTCGAGATTGCATCAGATGGCTCGAGCGATATCCGGCAGCTGGTCATCTACACGGGTAGGAAATCATGATGTTCCTAATGGTTCTGATCTGGGCGACGCAGAACCGAGACGCTGCCCTGGAGCCAAAGCTCGACGAGTGCTCCTGGCCAGGGCCGCATTGCGCTTAGCAAAGATAGAAAACTGCACGATGATGCGTAAGGGAGGCTTTATGGCAAATGTAACCGAACGGAATAACGTTCACGTTCGTGGCGCGGGCGACCGGGCGATGGTCTTCGCCCACGGCTTCGGGTGCGATCAGAACATGTGGCGGTTCGTGGCTCCGGCGTTTGAAAGGGACTTCAGGACGGTTCTATTCGACCACGTCGGCGCCGGCGGATCCGATCTGTCGGCCTATGACTGGGCCAAGTATTCAACCTTGTCCGGTTACGCCGACGACGTGGTCGAAATCGGCGCCGAGCTAGGTTTGAAGGATTGCGTCTTCGTCGGGCATTCCGTCAGCAGCATGATCGGCGTGCTGGCGGCGCGACAAGCGCCAGGCAGGTTCGGCAAGCTCGTGCTCATCGGCCCTTCAGCCCGCTACATCGACGACGAAGGATATGTTGGCGGGTTCAGTGCCGAGCAGATCGGTGAATTGCTCGCGCTTCTCGAATCCAACCACATGGGTTGGTCAACACAGATTGCGCCGATGATCATGGGCAATCCCGACCGCCCGGAACTCGGTCAGGAGCTCACGAACAGCTTCTGCCGCACGGACCCCGATATTGCCAAAGCGTTCGCCCGTGTGACTTTCACCTCCGACAACCGCAAGGATCTCGCGGAAGTTTCCGTTCCAGTCCTCGTCCTCCAATGCAAGGAGGACATCATCGCCTCCCAGGAGGTCGGCGATTTCGTTGCCCGTAGTATCCCCGGCGGTCGAATGATCGTCCTGAACGCGACCGGGCATTGCCCGAACCTCAGTGCGCCCGACGAGGTCATCGCGGCGATTCGAGCCTTCGTCTCGTGAGCGTCTCCGGTCCAGACTTCGAGGACATGGTCAACAACGCCCCGTGCGGGTACGTCACCCTGCACCCGAACGGCCGCATTGAGCATGTCAACCCGACCTTGCTGGCGTGGAGCGGGCACCCGGCAGACCAGATGGTCGGCAAGCGTTTCACCGATTTCCTGACCATGCCAGGCCGCATCTACTACGAAACTCATATCGCGCCGCTGCTGCGGATGCAGGGCTTCTTCAACGAATTCGCTATCGACATGGTGACCGCTGCCGGTGAGCCGCTCCACATGATCGCCAACGCGAACGAGCGCCGCGATGCGGATGGAAAGCTGCTGCTGATCCGTCTTGCGTTGATCAAGGCGACCGACCGACGGCGCTACGAACAGGAGCTCCTCGCCGGCCGAGAATTGGCCATTGCTGCCGAAAGGGCGACCCAAGAAGTGCTGCTGCTCGAGCACGAAACCTCCGAACTGCGGGAACAGTTCATCGCCGTACTTGGTCACGATCTTCGCAATCCTCTCGCCTCCATCAGCGCTGGCGCGAGACTTCTCGGCCGTACCGTGCAGAATGAGAAGGAGCAGCAGATCGTCGCCATGATGCAGACGACGGTCATGCGCATGGCCTCGATGATCGACAACGTCCTCGACTTTGCACGCGGTCGTCTGGGCGGCGGCATTACCCTGGAATACGATGCGAAAGGACCGCTGGAGCCCGTCCTTGCCCAGGTGATCGACGAACTGAGGCTGGCTTCGCCCGGTCGCGTCATCGAATTCGAGTTTGCCGTCGACGGGCCGGTAAACTGCGATCGCATCCGCATCGGCCAGCTCCTTTCCAACCTGCTCGGCAACGCCGTGACGCATGGCACGGCCAACAAGCCCATCACCGTTCACGCCGAGACGCGAAATGGATTGTTCGAGCTCTGGGTCGCCAATGCCGGTGAGGCTATTCCGCAAACGGTGATGGACAAGCTGTTCGAACCGTTCTTCCGCGGCAAGGCCCGTGCGAGCAAGCAAGGGCTTGGACTTGGGCTGTACATCGCCTCGCAGATCGCAAAGGCGCATGGGGGCGCATTGACCGTCGCATCGACACCCGCGGAGACCCGCTTTAGTTTCTCAATGCCGCTGGCGTAACATGCATGCTGCAATGGCCGCCTTTCGACGGCGCGGTCCTCAATCTTCTCCCGAGAGCGACACCGGACTAGCCTTCGAGGACGTGGCCCAAAGCTCTTAGCGGACGCACGCGATCGCTGACGATCTTGAGGATGGCCAGCATCGGAACAGCCAGGATCGCGCCAGGCACGCCCCACATCCAGAACCAGAACACCAGCGACAGGATGACCAGCACCGGGTTCAGCGTGAAGCGTCGGGCAAGCAACATGGGCGTCAGGGTTTCGCCTTCGGCGAGGTGGATGCAGAAGTAGAGGGCCGGCGGCAGCAAGGCCCACCACAAGCTGTCGAAGCTCAACATTCCGGCCAGCAGGAAGATGACGGTGCCTAACAGTGGGCCCAGAATTGGAACGTAGTTGAGCAGGAAGGCCGCGGCTCCCCACAACAGCGGGTCTCCAAGCCCGCAGAAATACATCGCAACCGCCGTTGCAATTCCCACTGCAGCATTCATGGCGGTGATTGTAAGCAGATAGGCAGATATGTCCGCTTCGATCTGCTGGGAGATGTCCACCGCCTGCCTCTTGTCGCGAAAACTTGGGAGGACCTCGACGATACGTCGCAGAAAAACGTCGCCTGCGACCAGGAGAAAGTAGAGCACCAGAACCGTGGTAAAAAGGCCGTCGATGACAGCCCGCGTTCCAGCGAAGAGCGCGCCGGTCAGGCCGAGATCGCTGCGGACCGAAACGATGGCTCCTTTCTTCTCGGGAGCGTCGGCGACGTGCTCGGCCTGCTGGATGACTTTCTGCAGCGCTTCGATCGGGCGCTTTAGAACGACCAAGTGAGTTTCGAGGCGAGGCAGGCCCTCCGGCAATTTCTCCGCCCAGGTCGCGGCAGGTAGCGACAAGGCTGCCACAAACCCCACGAGCGCTCCCACCACCACCAGGATCGCCAAGAGCGCTCCGATGGCACGGGGGAGACCTATACGCTCGAGCAGATGCACGACGGGGTGCAGAATGAGCTGCAGCACGAAGGCGAGCACCACGGGCAATATGATCGAGCTTGCCACATGCATGGCTGCCAGCACGGCCAGTGTTAGCAGACTACCGAGAAAGAACGTCTGCGGGCTGGACGGCAGCGGCATTTCGATATCGTCGGCCGCCTGCGGTGGCGAGGCAGCCGGTTCCGGTACGCCGACATTCTGCCCCGGGGACCAGGGGGGCTCATGCGGCAACTTTGACAGCGAGACCACGACGCTTTTCTCCATCCCGATCAAGGGGCCTGCCCCAACCCGCTGAGTCAGCTTCGCACCGGTCGGAAGGGCGCGATGCGGCTGCAGGAGCCTCTAGCCGGATAAGCAGTCGGTCCGGCTGGACGGTTCGGCCGCGGCGGGCCTCTTCGCCAACTGAAGAATGAGAACACGTGGCCCCGCCGGAGCGTTCCTAGGCGCTCGCGAACCGGTGCGGTGCATTCCCGCCAATGTCGGTCGCAGCAGCGGCTTCATCAATGGCCGCCATCAACTGAGCCGTTGCAGACTGTTGGATCATGTGCCCTGCCCCAGCGACGCGGTGCAGCTTGCTGTGAGTGATTTCGCCGTGAAGTCTGACCGATTGCTTGTTGATATCGATGAGGCGATCCTCATCGCCGGCGATGATGATGGTGGGCATCTTGAGTTGGTCGTAGCTCTTCGACGACTCGAATGCAGCGGGGATCATCAACGTTGCCTCCGCCGCGCTGGCACGCATCTGTGACCGTCGCAACGCCAACTCCTTGGGGAAGCCGACGAACTTGTCAGGGACTGGCCGCGGACCGAACATTTTTCGCAACATGGAAGGCCACAAAAGGCGGCTGACGATCGGCGAGATCGTGTGACTGAGCGCATCGCCCATCCCGCGCATCGAAGACATCGAAGATGCCGCCGCATCAGCACGGACGGTTGGAAAATAGTAGCCTGATGCGAGCACCAAAGCTTCGACAAATGACGGATGTCTTGTTGCCAGCGCAAGAGCGACCGCCGCACCCCATGAATGTCCAAGCACGATCGCCCGCTGAACGCTCAGCCGATCAAGCGCCTTTCTGAACAGATCGGCCTGGGCTTCCGGGGTCCATATCACGTTCCGCGGCCGCGAGCTGTGTCCGAATCCGGGGCGGTCGAATACGATCACCCGAAACCGGTTGGCCGCCAGGTCGATCAAGCCGCTGGATTCAAAATCCTGGATCATGCTGCCGTTGCCGTGCAGGAGCACAAGCGGACGGCCGTTGCCGCGTTCCACGTAGTGCAGTCGGACGCCATCGATCTCCAAGAACTGCCCGCGAGGCGGGTTATCGCGTTCCGCTTTCTTGGCGACTCGCCCATTTACGATCGCCATGGCCCCGAGGAGGGAAGCTGCCCCTGCAAAGGCCGCAAGCGCAGGATGTCGCCGCAAGGGAGTGGTGTAGTCAGATTGGAGCGAGGGCGAGCGTGTTCGCGGGAGTTCCATGTGCAGTACCTCTGGTGGTCTGCACGATGCCTCAGGGAGATTGAGAAATGTTGCAGGCTATCGTCAACCGTCGGTGCCGAGTCTTCGTTCCAAACGTACCTTGGAGCGCTTCGTTGTCGCTGTCGCCGGTCCAGGTCACTCCCAATTGATCGGCCCAGCGCGCTGGGGGCAAGAAATGATCGCGTGGAACATGTGGACGTTGGTCTTGTTCAACCTTGTTACTCTTGCCAAGAAAGCGACTGGATCAATGGCAAACAACAACAGAAGCCCGGATGAGAAGCAGCCCGGCGAAAATCCGGAAGGTAAGTATCACTACAATCCGGGAAATATGGCGGGGAAAAAGCCCGGTGACGCGGAGCAGACTGACGAAAATCGAACGCTCCCGTCTCCGCGCAAAGAGAAGCCCGCCGAATAGGTCCGACAACGCCCGCGACTTTGCCTCTTCGAAGAGCCGCGGAAAGAACCTGAGGACCAACTGAGACACCCTTCCGAGAATCGACTCATCGCAAGACGCGCGTCCCACGATGAGCCATCCCGGGTGGATGGCGCGAGCTGAGGGGTCAGTTATCGCGCCACAGACCAATACGACAACCTCAGGACGGGAGAGTCGTTCCTGTCAGAGCCTGGCGGCGGCAAAGCTTGTGCCCTCTGTCTGCTGTCTGCACTCTGAGACGCAACTCGGCTGCCAGCCCCTGATGCCGGCATAAGTGTTCTTTTGCGGCATGCCGTCGGTCTCAGGAGCCGCTTGCCACGCTTCTGCGATTCATGGGAGTTCCGATGAAAAAACCAGTTCACTCAGTTGACGAGCCCGAGCCGAAAGCGCCACGTGCCGACAGACCGCCAGCGGACGGATTTGTGGTCATTGTCGACGGGCATTTCAAGTCGAGGTTTGACACAGCGGAAGCTGCGGAATCGTCGGGCCGCACACTTAAATCGACTTACCCGAAGCTCAAGATCGAAATTTACGACGCCGTGACAAAGGTGCGAACCTTCTTGGGCTGAGAAGTCAACGCTCCGGCGGTCCTCATCAGGAGCGAAACGGCCTCTGTGAGGAAAGAGCTCGCGTGCCGGATTTTTGCCAGTTCACATTGGTCTTACATGCGGTCGCCCGCGCACAATCCTACGTTTTCGTTCAAGATCTGGATTTTTGACGGCCACGAGAGGCGGAACGGCCAAGTAGGAAGCGACCGATGCGAACAGGAGTTCGTGAGCGCGATCGATGATATCATCCAAGAAAGTCGTCTTCGCGAACATCACGCGGGCCTCCGCCAGCAACTGGCCGCGAGTCGGCATGTGGGGCAGATGCATGTCCACGGGAGGGTGCCCCTTCAAGACAACGTCCATCGGGAACAGGTCGGTCTGATGGACCGATGATCTGATCGCCAGTGCGATGCCCTCGGGATTGAAACGACGAACAAGTTGCTCGGCTGTCCGCCTGATGACACGAGATCCCAAGCGTTGCTCGTTGCGGAGAACCTGCTCCGGCGGCGTCTTCAAGTTCCAGACGATGCCGAGCCAGGATAAGGCCACCAGAATATAATAGGTTACGTCGATCTCCCACCAGCGAAAGCCTTGCTTGGCGCTGCTTTGGTAGGCGTGATGATTATTGTGCCACCCCTCGCCCATCGTAAACAGAGCCAGAAGCCAATTGTTGCGGGAGTTATCGCCCGTAACATATCTCTTTCGCCCGTGAACATGTGCAAGGGAGTTGATGCAGAACGTTGCATGATACAGGAGCACGGTGCTCCAGAAGAATCCGACCACGAGTCCTGACCATCCCGCAATGAGGAAGCAAAGACCTGCCGTCACGATCGCAGGCAAAAGCTCGAATTTGTGCAGCCACATCAACTCGGGATACGACGCAAAGTCCGAAATCTTCGTCAAATCGGTCGCATCGTGCTGCCGATCGAAAATCCAGCTGACGTGGCTGTAAACGAAGCCCTTTTGGCTTGGCGAATGCACGTCTTTCTCCGTATCGGAGTAAAGATGGTGATGTCGATGTTTCGCGGCCCACCAAAGGACGCTTTTCTGGGAGCTGCTTTGGGCGAGGAACGCGAGAATGAATTGAAACGCCCGGCTCGTCGAGTAGGCCCGATGCGAGAAGTACCGGTGATACCCAGCAGTGATCGCGAACATGCGTAACCAGTATAGGACGACGCAAAGCGCAACCGCTGGCCACGAGACGCCCGACCATGTCGCCATGAGGCAACCGGCGTGGATCAGCAGAAACGGGAGGACCTGCGGGTAGATGATGTCGTGTTCCTGATCCGTATGAGTATGGGTAGACACTCTGACGACCTCGGCGGTTTGGCGTGGGGGCCCGTCCCGTTAGGACGGCTCGCGCGCTGTGGCGGCATTTTCTTTGGGCACGAAAACAACCGCGCGGCAGGAAAACGTGTCGCGGCTTGCGAAGCCATAGGTCCTGCCGGTACGTCCGTGGTCAAAGCAGCATCTGCAAAGTGGCGGTGGCGAGGAAGAGCCCGCACTTCCGCTTGCAATTCCGATCAGTTGGTCGGACCGCTCGCCGCACATGAGACCATGTCAAAGGCACATCGAGCGGACCGGCCAACTGGCAGCCCCCGGCCGGGTCAAGTAGACACATCGTCCGCCGCGGACAGAGCCAACGTAAAATAGGTGCGGCCCGCCTCGGGCGAGGGATAGCCATTGACGAGAAGCTTCCAGGACTTGATTTCCCATATGTCGCCCGGCTTCGACTCTCGGAGGACTTCACCCGCCAGCTTTACAGCCTCTTCCTTTGCGGCATAGAGGTCGGCAAGCTCGGTGCCGTGGTGATCGAGACCAGCCTTGCCGTCCAGAATGTGAAAATGGTAGCGCGGCATGGGCGCTCCTTCATTTTGGCGGGGAGCGCGTGGCATCTCTCAGTCCCCGGATCGCCTGACGGTCCCGGCGGATAGGCAACAATACGCATCATGCCGCTCGGTTCCTAAGAAACGCGGCTCACGGAACCCGGACCTTGGATGCAAAAAGGCACAGACTCAGTGGCATCACAGTGCTAAAGCTTGGGAACCGCAAATCAAAAGCTCATTTACGTGTCTGCGATCAATGCGAGGAATACTCACCCGCTGATCCGCAAGCTGGAAACTGTCTTCCCGCTTTCTGACGAAGAGCGGAAGGCGATACTGGCGCTCCCGATCGATCAGAGGGTGATCGAGGCCCATCAGGACATCGTACGCGAGGGGGATCGCCCGAGCCGATCTTTCGTCATTGACGATGGCGTGGCTTGCGCCTTCAAAATGACAGGCGAGGGCAAGCGCCAGATCCTCGCATTTCACATCACGGGCGACATGCCGGACCTTCAGAGCCTGCACTTGCAGACGCTGGACATCAGCATCGGAACGATCACGGCTTGCAAGGTCGGCTTCATTCAGCACGAGGATCTGCAGCGCCTGTGCGAACGCCAAGCCCGCGTCGCGGCGGCCCTCTGGCGTGAAACACTTATCTATGCGGCGATGTTCCGCGAATGGATCACCAATATCGGACGACGGCAGGCGCTAGGCCGGGCAGCGCATTTTATGTGCGAGTATATCGTCCGTGCGCGAGCCATGGGTCTTGTGGAAGATTACTCATGTGAACTGCCGATCACGCAGGAAGAGCTTTCCGATGCCATGGGCCTCTCAATTGTTCACGTGAACCGCGTGCTCCACGAGCTGCGCAAGCTGGGTTTAATCAACCTCGAAAGCAGGCACTTGACCGTGCTTGATTGGCCCCGGTTCCAGGAAGTTGGAGACTTCGACGCGGGATATCTCCACCTGCCGAAGACGGCCACGTAGCGTTACGCCCCTTCGTCAAACGGCGGCGCGGACGGATGAACAGAGGGTCGCCCAGGAACTTCTTCGAACCATCTGCCACCCCAGAGACAGCTCTAGGGCAGGTTGGAATTCTGCACTCATTGAAGAATGCGGCAGCCGGAGAGTCATCGTTCGTCTCATCTGCGCCACCGATTATAGCTGACAGCCGGACGCCCGAGGGAACAAAGGGGTGAGGAGGCGGCTTGAGTTGGGTGGCAGAACCAGGAGACTGGGAGCCGCGAAGAAAAGCCGTTCGGTGTAACGCCCGAGTGGCTTTTGTTTGATGGGCGCATCTCTTGTGAAGTCGCTTGGCTGCCGCAATCGAGAAATCCGATCCCAAGGGAACACTTCGCCCCCAGTCGGTTTAGTTCCGAGCAGCATTTTGCGATGCGGTTCTTTAACACTCACGCGAATCGGATTTGGCATGGCCTCCGTCACAGTAGGGCTGAACAGATACTTCACATTGATCGAGCGTTCAGTGCCCACGAAAGTCGGGACCTTCATTCGCTGGCTGCGGGAGCCATCCAAACTCTGGATCCGGATCATCGTTGCGGGGGTACTCATTCTCGGGGGCATCTTCAGCTTCTTGCCCCTCTTCGGCCTCTGGATGCTCCCCCTTGGACTTCTTCTCATCGCGCAGGACATGCCGATCCTGCAAAAACCTCTCCTCGCCATGTTGCGTTGGATCGAGATGAAATGGAAGCGGCTCAGGCGACGTTTCAGAACGAGGCCGCGGCCAATTGTGGCGAAGCAACCGGAATGACGCGACCGCTCGCCCGCGGCGGCGGGGCATTCTCCGTATTTGGAACGTTGTGGTTAAGCCGGGCTTGGTCCGGCAGGAGGTCACCATGACCAAGACATCAGACCACGGCATCATGCGCGTACGCGGAGAAGATCAGCCGGCAGACAAGGAGCGGGCGCAACTGGCTCAAAAGATTGAGCTCGGCCACACACCGCCCGTGATCAAGGAAGAGGCGAACGACCGGGACTGAACGCCATGATCGTGAGCCGGCGCGCGGGGCCTGCCAGCAGGATCCGCGCGCAACATCATGCTGCTTTCTGATGCTGCTCGAACGCAGCGATGGCCCGATTCGAAAGCATCAGGGTGCGGCTCTCTCCCTTGAGAATTTGCGTTTTGATACTTTGAAGTAGGATCTCGGCCGCCTGCTGAGGATCGGCGATCCCACCTGAGCGGTCCAGGAAGTCCCAGGCTATCTGAAGCGAGTTTTCAATGAGAACTGGAAGTGGCTCGGTCATGCGGGAGGAACGCCCCGGACGACCTCCCGTTCCTTCATTCTGGAGCCGGTAATCCCGGTGTGGACAGCCATTCGCTGATTTGGGCCCCGGTCTCCGCCTGCCGAGCTTTGCGGATTGTTTGGTCCCGCTCGATACCTGGCGGAAGCGACTTTGCCTTTTGACGAAGGGCTCGCCCATGCTCGGCAAGGCGTTCTTCAAAGGAGGTGGTTTGCTTCAGACGGCGTCGCTGCATAGCGTGCTCCTTTTCCCAGGGAAGAAGGCGGGAGCGCGACAGCGTTCTCATCACCGACAGATGCCGAGGGCCGCGCGGTGACAGATAAAGCGTATCAGTTCGCCGTCCGACACGCTGGTCAGTATTGATCAGGCCGTGAAGGCGACAGGGACACCGTCACCCTGCAAGAATGCGCGACTCCAGCACCAAACCCGAAAGCCTTTGGTCGTCGGATCATTGAAGACAAAGACCGCCCGTACCCCGTCGCAATGGGCTAGAAATGCTCTTCACGCTCAGGCCGCAAGCTCTCGAAGCGTTGAGATGATGGCCTCTGACGGGTACGGCTTGCTGAAGAATCTCGTCCCCTTGGGCAGATCGGAATCCTTGACGAGATGCCCCGAGACGATCAGCAGCTTGATCGGTGGCCATCTTTCGCGGACCGCTACGGCGAGCCGAACGCCATCCATCGAACCCGGCATCCTGACGTCTGTGAAGACAACGCAGACATCCTTTCGGGCCTCAAGTATCCTGATGGCTTCATCCGCGTTGCCGGCGAGAATCGGATGCAGTCCCGCGTCCTCGACGATGTCGCTTGCCATCAAGAGGAGCATCGGTTCGTCCTCGACGATCAAGACGCAACTGCCGCGAGGAGAGCTTTGCTCTGGCATATCAGCCCTTTCTAATGCAGGAGACGCCACCCGGTCGGGACATCCGCAGTCACGGCTTTAAGCGATGGCAGCAGCCGACGTTCCGAATGGCCGATTGTTTCTGAGCAATCTTTGCATCGACAATGCGGCTGACGGTTTCCGAGGGTTCACCATGAGGCGCCGCCACTTCCGCCGAATGAGCGTGGAAGTCGCCCCGTCGGCAATGTGCGTCTGGCGACCCTGCCTGCCCATCGCCGCAGGGTGAGCGCATCGACGCCGCCCCTTCCACTCAGAGCATGACCGTCACCTGCGAGGCAGTCGGATCGAAAAGCACGTGCCTGTTTCTTCGTTGGATGCCACAGAGATCTCGCCGCCATGGGCTTCGACGATCAATTTTGCGATGTAGAGGCCGAGGCCGAGGTGGGTACTGTGCTCCGGCGGACTTCCGTCATCGTGGCCTCGCGTCCAGGATTGGAAGATTGATTTTTGCGCTTCAAGCGGGATTGAGGAGCCGAGATTGTGCACGTTGATGGTCACAGCATCGGGATCGTTACCTGCGACGGTCACTGTGATGGGCGTCGCTACGTCGCCATAATGGACCGCGTTGCCCATCAGATTGGACAGCACCTGTCCCAGGCGGGCGCGGTCGCAGGAAACCAACGGATCGCCCTTCGTCGCGACCTGAAGTTTTCGATCTGCGTTGACGGCGCGAAACTCATCTGCGATTTCCTGGCACAGAGCCGCAACGTCGTTCTCGGTCTTTGTAACGGGGATTTGAGTGCCGAAGGACGAGCGTGTGAGATCGAGCAGATCGTTCAGAATTCGCGTCGCCCGCCCTGCGGCCAGCTTGATCTCCGAAACAACCTTGGCCTGCTTCGCGTCGGTTGTCCCCGATCGCTCCATCCACTGAGCGCCCATTGAAACGGCGTCGAGAGGATTGCGCAGGTCGTGGCCGAGGACGCCCAGAAACAGGTTGCGCGAGTCATTTATCGTCTTGGTATAGTGGGCCACCGACTCCGTCACGGCCTGATCGATCGCTTCATTGAACCGCGTCAAGTCCTCAATATCGGTGTCCGCAAGGCTTCGATGATGAGCAACCCACTGCTTGACGACGCTTGCGCGAAGCGCCCGATATTCCGAGATCATCTGGTCGATGTTAAAGCCGTCGGCCAGACGCAGAGCGGCATGGAGCTCAGCCGCGCTTTGAGAAAAGGGGCTGTCTTTCGGGCCGTCGCCTCGCGATTTATCAAATCGCTCCCGCGGGGTTTGTGCGGTTTCGAGGTCGTCCGCCACAAACCTAAGAAGATCGAAGATATGATCTTCCAGAGCCAACTTCGTCATTCGATCGCTGGCCGGTGACAGAGTTCGAGCGAACTCCGTCCATTCTTTCACGATCGGAGCCTGGTTCCGTCGAATGAAGTCAGCCAGGCGTTCGTACTTTGGCCGCTCAGTGGAATTGCTCAAAGCCGCCCCCAAGTACTCAAAGCCGCCCCCAAGTAGATGACGCGAGCCCTAGATCGAGCAGGCACAAGCCCGCTGCTCGCGAATGCCGTGCCCTTCCGAAGCGCCGAGCCTAGAGTATAGCCACTGGCTCCCGAGCTGTCACAACTGGCTCCGCCAGCGGGGAGAACCGCGCGACTTTGCGGCCGGAACCTGCGGTACAACGGTCGTTTTGCACTTGCCCTGCAGGACGCGGGGATATCGGAAAGCGATCGTTCCACTCACGTCGCGGGCAGGACCCGGCGCACCTCTGCGTCTGTAGCCGATGCAAGCTAGCACCACCATATTGGCCTATGGGAACCGGCTTCAATGCTTGGTGCTCGAGTTCCGATGGACTATCGAAACGCAGAACAGCTGTTCGGTGCTCGAGCGCACTTCCACTGCCAAATCCGCCCGCTTGCTTGGGAAGACGGATTCCTGGGCGATTCCAGTCAAGGTTTGCATTGCTTTGACTTCGGCGGCTTTCAGATTGGGAAGGGGGAGACCTTCCTGGTCCGCAAAGAAATCGCGACCACTTTGGATGTCAAAGAAATACCGATTCATCGAGCGCTCCGGAAAATGATCACATATTAGCCCCAGTCGGTGCTTCGTTTGCTCAAAGACTCGGACATTGATGCGGCCTGTCGGTCTGTCACACGATCAGCCTCAACTGTTCGATCTGTCCCGCCGGACGTTGCGAAATTCTTCGGGGCCTTTCATTAACCTGCCCTTCCGGCTTGCCCTGTCTTCAGATGTCGCATTCGCATCACCCAGCCCGTCAATTGCGTCAGAGGCCAGCTCCTTTGCGCGGATCCGAGGGCTCTCACGATTCGAATCCGGAGCTTCGCGCATAGGCCGATCACGCAGCCCTTCGAGCGCCGTCTTCACCAGCAGCTGTACCGCTTCTGATCGGTTGGGCCTCTGCTTCTGGCTGAGCGCCCATGCGTCAACTAGGTCGAGAAGCTCGCGCGTCAGCCGAACCGCCCGTCCTTGCTCAGCTGTCCCCGCTGACGTCTTCCGCGGAACTGCTTTTGACCTGGACATCTCTGACATCATTCGATTGGAGGGCGATAACGGCAATGCCGCGGCATGAGATGCGGACAGTCGTCCCTGCGAGATGGGGAATCCGGCATTTTTTGCTCCCGTCTCGAGCTAATGAATCCGCCGCTTAGGGTTCCAGTGAACCCCTGCCACGACCGCCCGCTCATCGCACAGCTCCTTGCGCTGTTCTCAAACACGACGAGGGAGCGACGGAGTGCAATTGCTTTCCGGACCATTGCGACGGCAGCCCGCCTGGCAGGTGGCCACTGCCTCACCCGGAATCTCCGCAGCGACGACGCTGCGCTTTCTATCAGGGAATAGCCAGTGAAATCGGGGTTCGCGAGCAACAAATCGAATGTCTGTCCGCTCCCTGCGAGGCCGAGAAAGTTGTAGCTATTGCAGCTCTAGAGGCGCACGCTGTCTTTCGGGCGAGAGGTACGATGGCCAATCGCGGCGGTCGTTGTCGAGTGGCCCGATCGCCGCGGTTCGGCAGGCACCGGTGGCACCAGAGCAATTCCGCTTTGCATCTCGCGTGACATCAGCCGTTTGGATGTGCATCGTCTGCAATGAAATCGGATGTCAGGAAGACGGTAGTCGCTGCCTTGGTTTGGTCTTGATCGAGCTGAGCATCGTTGCGGCCGCGATCAGCACCAGGATGCCGAAGAAACTGAGTGCGATCTGCATTGCAATCTCATCTGAGATGTTTACCAGCGCTATGTGACTGGCAAGCGCCAGCAGAACGCCGAGGCAATAAATTGCCAGGGAGTTCTCGCCGCAGCGGATCGCTCCGCGCATCAGCGGCGTCGACAGCCCTCGCCAGTTGCGAGGCACGAGCCATACGGCCAAGATCGCAAGGGCAATAAAGTGCAGCAATCGCAAAGGATCGAGGTCCGATTTGCCCGCCAGGTAAGGCAACTTCGCCAGGATCTGTGGGTCAAGTCCCTCCGCTGGTCTAGTGCTCCAACCCAATGCGATAGTTAGGCTGAAAGCCAGATAGATAACGGCAGCCCCAAGCGCCGTGCGTGAGCTCATCCGCGGCCAGAACCTCTTGCCCTCCGTGACACACCAGGCACCGAGCACAACCAGCAACTGCCAAGCAAGCGGATTGAAGAACCAATTGTTGTTTGGCCACGCCGGAACGGTCCAGCCGAGGAGATGCACCGACGCATAGAGCAACAGCGAGGCGCCGAGCGCCAGGTTCGGCGCTCGGAGCATCAGCCACAGCAGTGGCGCGAACAAAAGATGGAAAACCACGAAGAGCGGCAAGACGTCGGTGTTAACGGGCCGGTATTGCAGTATCGCTGCATGGGCGAGCGTCGCTCCCGGATGATCGAAGAAAATGCGCGTGTTGGTTTCGTCGGCAAGCCCGCCGCTGCCTGCGAGGTAAACCACGATGACGCAAGCAAGCGTGAGCAGCAAAAATGCGGCATAAATGTCCCAGCTTCGCCACAGCGTACGGCTGAGCACGCCGGGCCAACCGCCGCGTGCATGCGCCCTGCCGTAGGCCAGCGCGCAAGTCATACCCGAGAGGAACATGAACACTTCCGCACTATCACTAAAGCCGTAATTCCGGAGCGTCACCCAGCTTCCGATGTTGTCGGGAATGTGGTTCAAGAAGATGCACCAAAGCGCGATACCGCGGCACACATCGATGCGCAGGTCGCGGCCGGGCCCGTTCAGCTCCGGCAGCGCGCTCGTACCCGGTTTCGTAGGCGTCGCGAGCAACCTGGGTGCGAGGTGCAGAAGCCGACCGAGTAATTCCTTATCATTGGATTCAATCTCCGCCGACGTTCGGTGAAAGCCAGTGTTCGGCGAGGTCCTACCGCGATGCTTGTTAAGATCGATAGGCGCCTCACGCAAAGGCTCCCTGGCATTGGAAAGATCAAGCGAACTGATCGTCACCATCTCGACGGAAGGGGTCCCGGGGCGGCACCGCAGGCACCAGGATTTTGGTGGCGACGGGCTGAAAGGAAGGAGCTGACAAGCCTTCCATCGACTCTTCGTCGGTAACCACTTCATATGAGCCCGCCGGTAGGAGTCGTTCAGCGCTCGCGATCCGGAATGGGTGCTCAAACACCACCGTTTCGGTCCGTGATCGGGTCATCACCATGATCATTCTCGCAGATTGATCCCGGAGTGCCGCTATAACCACTCGCAGAGGAGGCGATGCCGCGGGAGCAAACACCATTCAGCTCTTCGGGCGAATGTGTGCCGATTGAAAATCAATTGGCCTCCACGCTCGGTGGAAAGCGCTGAAGCTAACTCTCTTTGAGCTTCATCCCGCTGGGTACAGCTTCGCGCTGGCGCTACTATCGAACACGACGTAACGATGCGCTCTTTATTCCCTAATAGCTATCAATTTCTATTATTCGAGTCATCCGCCCACCAGCCGTGACTGGCAGCCCCACTTACTATTCTCAATCGGCTCTCGCCTTCGACTTGTATGACTCTTCGGCGCATGCGCGACATGCCGCCCCTTGCATGATGTAGCGCTCGACCGTTCGGGGCAGGCACGAAACACGGAGTAAAGTGTCGATCCGAAATTTCAACCGGACAATCGCTCGGGAGACGTTGGCGCAGATTTCTTCTGCCAGTTTGAATGCCGCCTCGTTGGGTCCCGTGATGAGTTGCCCCAGGCGGAAAGTATTCATTGAGCGGTGGGAACTGATACGGCGTTAGTCTGTTGCTTGTCGAGCGGATTGCTTTGTCCGAGACCTGCCTCAAAAACGGCCACGCACTGAGGTCGCCGCGTCCATGAAATGGCAGCCCAGTGCCGTAGGTAGGCGCACACGTCATCCTGCAAATTGATGTTTGAATTGGATCACGATGCGCTCAGGCATGCCTGCGTAGCTTGCGACCAATTAAATGGCCGAATGAGGATGCCATGAAAATGAGCATTGCAGCTGTTCTAAGCGCTTTATCGGCTGGAGAGAAAAAGTTGGCGAAGTACGCTCAAGCCTCCACTACCACGTGGCTCCGTCGCTCCGTTCTCATCAAAGTGGCGCACATCCTTGAAAGAATCGGACTTGCCATGGTGGGAGGCGCCGGCGGCCTATACGTCGCCCTAGGACTGGTGCGTATGGAAAGCGAGTTATTCCGAAACGAAGAAGTCGCCTTGTTGATGATGCGCTACGGAGCGTTTGGCTTCTATCTCGGCGTCGATCTGCCGAGCCGTATTGTGCAGACGGTACAAGTCAGACGACCGAGAGAATGGAGCTTCGACACCGATGCGGCGGCGATGGCCAGCGCGGCCGGAACGTTCTTCGCAGACTGCGGTGTTTATGAGCGTTGGCATCATTGTCTTTGATCACACCAGGCGGGATAGATTCAGCGTTCTGGTGGGATGCTGTTGGGCGGTTGGCACCTTGTTTCAAATTGCCGCCGGCGCCATAAGCCGCAGTAAAGTCACTAGTGAGGCCCAAGATGTGGGGTAAAGATAGATCAATGTCGCTTTGGACGCCCGAGAAGCTGGAGGAAAAAGCCAAGGCAGACGCTGAGAACGACAACTACAATCCACCACATTCATGGTGGCCTGGCCGATACAGCGTTGGTACCGAAGCCCGCGACAAGTACGACAGAGCTTTTAATCTTCATCACAGCGCCAAGGACGAGCGCTAGGCTGTCCCAATTCGCTTCGTGCGAGATGGTCAAATTTGCTCAGATTCGGTACTGCCATAGGTGTTAACAAAAACCTGTCACCGCGAGGCCCTAGGCATTTATCGGTGATGAGAACGTCATCAGTCGGTCTCGCCTGCCTGCTCGTCCAATAAACCGGGAGACGGTGATGCAAAATGGGGCCGGACCTCTTTCAGAGGCTGAACTGACGATCGTGGAGCGTTATAAGCTCGACGCGCTTGAGGACATGGACGTTCCCGAGATCCTCGATTTTCTTGAAGAAATCGAGGACGAGATCAGACGACGGGGTGCCCCCGAGGGAGCGACCGATCGAGAGTAGCAAAAACAATGACTTACCGGACCGACCAATTTGCCCTTTGTACCAATGAATTGTGCGACATATCCAATCGTCGATTTACCCAAACGCTCTGACTGGGAGCGGCTTGATGTTCAACGTCGATCTCCGCACGGTGGCAGACCGCGTCCAACTCTTGGTGAACGCAATCAACGGCGGTGACCCACGTACCAGTGGCGAAATTTTTCGCACGGGACGCACAAGCCACGTGGCTCATCACTGAAGTCGATCCAGACGAGCCCGATCGCCTCTTCGGATTGTGCGACCTCGGTCAGGGGTGCCCGGAACTCGGCTACGTCTTATCTTATTCGATCTGTCGCCTGAGGCAGTTCGTGGGGATCTCAGGGAGTGCGTTTCCTGGTCCGGCGCCGCGTCTGTCCCGCGGCCTTCAAGCTGGCGGGTAACGTCGGCGGCACGTCATCCCGGCGTCCGTACTCGAACACAATCCCCGGCGGAGACTCGAACCTTCCTTGATGCCGTCGACGTTCACCCCAAGACGCTTGATCTTGTCGTACAAGGTCTGCTTGGGGAGGCCGAGCAGCGCAGCTGTTGTCTGGACGTCGCCCTGCTTGCGGCGCAATGCATCCTCGATGATCAATCGTTCGATGTTCTCGAGCTGGCGAGGCAACGAGACGTCCGCGCCGCCAAGGCCGGATTTGTTGATCGTCTTGCCGTCGAGCACACCCAACACGAAACGGTCGGCGGCATTGCGAAGCTCGCGCACATTTCCCGGCCATGCATAAGCCAGCAGAACAGACGTCGTCTGCTCGTCAAGGATGGGCGCGTCGCGCTCGAACCGCCTGGCAGCTTCGGAGAACCATGGCGGCGATCTGATCCTGGTTCAGGGCCACAGTTCGCCCGGCATCTATGCGCGCGCCTTTCTCGAGGGGCGGCTCAGCGAGAAAACACACCGGCGGAGTTATCCGGAATATCGGACGGCCGCCGCGATGCGTCGCCGACGCCATTGACACGTTCGTCGCCATGTCGGGAAGGTTTTTCAGAGGCTGCGAGAGCGCCGACGCGATCAGATGTAGGCGTGCACCGCCTGCTAAGTATTGGCAAAAACCCGCAGGCGCCGTCTTGCACCAGCTTCCGCCGATCTTCCGAACAAACCTGATTCCGAACCCGCGTCCCGGAGATGGCAGGGTCCTCAACTCGCGCCAGCAGCCTCGGTCCGCTAACTCTTGGGGTACAGCGCAGAAATCGCGGGTTGCCAGGGAAGCAAATCGAGCCCGAAAAGGCAAGGCACTTGCCCCTGACTGCGGTTTGATGGCCCCTCACGCAGAAACTGCGGTCAAGACAAAGATCGGCACCAAAATGGCCGGCGCTGATTCCGCTCCCTCGTTGTGAGTCGCGCTCCCTAGCCGAAAGCAGCAACCGTGACCCGCGTGCTTGATCCGCGTTTGCGTCCATCCTTTGCCGCAGCGGGTAAGGCTTGCAGTTATCGTCCCGGCAGAGCCGTGACTTCTCGGGGCGGCTTGATCCGCAAGAACGGATATGCCGCCAGTTCTTTCGAATGCCGCGCGAACATATCGACCCGTCTGCTCGTAAACTCCGTAATGACGCCGAAAAATTCAGTTGGTGACCTGATCGTCGCAAGTCTCAGGCTGAATTCAAAAGCGAATTGCGCGTTGGCCCCGGCTATCTCAAGAATCTTCGCTTGATACGCCTGCATGTTTGCTGTCGGTAGAGCAAAGCCTTTCGTTGGATCGCTATCCGTCATTCTCTGGCTGCGGTCACCTACTAAGGCATCCGCCTCAGGCTCAATGATGGGAACCTGGTGTTTAGGATCATCATGAAGCTCAGGAGGCGGTTCGACCGAGTCTGCCGCAGCAGAGTGAAGTGAATTGTCTTTCGGGCTTCTAACAATGGCCTGCTTGTTCCGTTGGGCCCGCGCGGCCATTTTCGGGTTGCGGGCGCGCTTTGCCGCTGTCGCCGCTTTGCGTTTGCTCATCTGACGCTCCAAGAAAATGGGGGTGCGACCACAACGGTCATTTCCGAAAGGACAACAGGCTCTGTGACGTGGCGTTCCAAGCCCGTGCACTGTTGGTCGCATGAACTAAGATAAATCGCACGTTCTCTGAGCCGCCCCGAGAAGCCAGACTACCCACCGAGCGAATGCTCGAGGAAGAAGCGCAGCATTTCCCTCGTGGCATCCGGCCCTTGCGGGTCAGTGTAGGACCCGGCGGGGCTGCCGCCTGACCATGCGTGTCCGGCGCCATCGATGTTCCAGTGTTCGGAAGTCGCCCGACCGGCCCCGTCGATCAGGACGGTGCGAGTATAGGCATGGCCGTGGGGTACGCGTCCGCGCAGCACCCTCATCGTCGGCCTCGTTGCCCTGGCGGCCTGCTCGATAATCTGATCGCCATTCTTTGGATGCACCGTTGTGTCGCGATCGCCATGGAAAACGATGGTCGGCACAGAAGTTTTGCCGTCCGCAATTGCCTTGGAGCCGCCTCCCTGCCGCATGGCGACGAACGCGGAGGGAAGGTCGCTGGCGGCCCCACACGCCAGGCCTGAATGAATGCCGACGGCCGCGTATAGGTCGCTATACGTGGCGCCCATGATGGCAGCGGCGGCCCCACCGGCAGAGAGACCCGCGACGTATACGCGCTTCGGATCGATCGGATGGTCGCGCATGATCTGGCGGGTAATGCCGGCGATCATCGACGGCTCGCCCTCACCGCGGCGCTGGTCACCGGTGCGAAACCAGTTCCAGCACTTCGACTGGTTGGCTCCGCTCGGCTGCTCAGGATAGGCCACGAAGCAATTCTGCTCTTCCGCCAGGAAGTTCATCCGGGTGCCGGCCGCGAAATCGTCGGGCGACTGGGTGCAGCCATGAAGCATGACGATCAGGGGAAGCCGTTGTCCCTGGCAGCGGCTCGGGATGAACAGCTTGTAGGTCCGGCTTCCCGCGGCGTTACTGAAGGTACCGGCGATAAACCGTGTGCCCTCGGGCACGATGTCCGATGGCGACAGAGGAGCGCGCGTAATCGGACTTCGCAGGCCAAGCCCGGAAAAATCCCGCATTCCGTCGAGCGGCAAGGAGCGTCTGCGTCCCTGACCAGAGCGGGCCGACGAGGCCTGCGGAGCTTCTCGCTCCTCGACGACGTCGGCCATGGCGTCGATGGTAAGCGGATCGAGCCGCGAGAGCGGAGCCTGAGAGGCGCTGCGCGACTCCGGTCTTGGAGCGCGATCGCCCTGGAGCATGCGCTGCAGCAGCGCGGTGGCTTCGACCAGTTGGCCGGCACGCGTGAGGCGGGTTGCTTCGCGGACTATGTCTTGATTCAGCATCGTTCACCTCGTTCTGTCGGCGAGAGCGGCCTTGACCGCGGGAGTGGCGTGTAGGGCCCCCAGCACCGAAACCGACGCGATCGTGGCGCGCGCCAACTCGGGAGTGACGTCCTGGGCGATGGTGGCTAAGCCCAAAACATTGATCTGCAGCATTTCGCCGGCGCGCCGCGCCGCTTCGAGATCCTCGCGTGTGTAGTTTCGCAGCCCGAGGTCCAAGTTCTTCCGGGCCGTGGATTGTCTGACGACCTCTACGTGTCGCTCGAGCTGGTTCCGGATTGCTGTCCGGATGAAATCGGTCCTGTTCGAATAGAACCCTTCCTGCACCATGAGATCGACATGACCGAGGTCGACATAGCCAAGGTTGATCGTGATCTTCTCGGTGTCGGGGGCCTTGGGTCGCAGCTCGTGTGCATTTCCGGCCATAGTGAAACATCCCTGCACCATCCGTCTGGATGGTGTGTGGATGTATCTAGATGCTCCCGGGCGCCTTTCAAGGGGTGGAGCCATCCAATAAACCAGGAGCTCGCGCAGGCGGACCGTCTCGTGGAGCGTCAGACAAATTCTGGCGAAACTCGCCTCCCCTGTCTTCGCAAGCCCGATGGCCCAGTTCGTTTAAAAAAACAGAAACAGGTTCGTCGTGCTCCCACGTCGCGGGCAAACCAAAATAGAAAGCACCCTTAACCTTCTGAGTGACATGCTCAATGTCGCTCACCTTCCGCTTCCCGTGTCGCCGGATGGCCGGCTGCCCACGTTCGCTGAAGTGACCGGCTTTGATGCTGCATCAGCGTGGGCCCCGCCTTACGCCAGGGCAACAAGCGTTTCTCGGCGAGCTCGCTGTCCGCTTCGCAGTGGTCAGTGGCCGGCTCAGCTACCAGCACAACTTCACAACAACGAGCCCCGCGAGATTGAAGTTCTCGAGAGCGCCGCTTTCACCGATTTCCTCGACAAGTCCGAACCGCTCTGGGCCGACCTGTACGGTTGGAGAACCAACTAGGCGTCATTCCGGAGCCAAGGGCGGCAAACTCAGGATCACGGCCTCGCCATCGATCACAAACCTCTTTTGCCGGTTCCTCAGCGCGGCCTCAGGCCATCCAGAGTGCGGATGGTGACCATCTCACCGCAAGAGCAGCGGGCGTTCCCGTCCGGCCGTTGAGTCGGCAACGGCAGAGCCGACCTGTGCATGCAGTTCTTCCAGGCGGTCCAGTCGCGCTAGCTGCGCCAAGCCTCGTGATCGATCTCGGACCGCGTTGCCAGCCACCTCTGCCATGCCGCCTCGAAGCCGGCGCGGGACCTTGTCGAACGTCTCGTTAATGCCGCCGCGGTGCTTCCTGGGCTCGATCCCTGGAAGCCGCCACCGTGGCTCACGTAGGCAGAGCCGCCCTAGGACGTGCGGCGCGAGTAGGGGGATAGCAACAAAGTATGGCTTTGGCTGTTCACATGCATGGAAGCGCATCTTCTGCAGGTCACTACTGACGATGGCGAGTGCCGGTTTTGGTTAGCAGCCGGTACGGAAGAAGAGGCCGTTCAGCTCGTCTTGGATGCCATCCCTGAGGGATGGACCGCCAAACTAATCGATCGCGGGGGCACCGCCCGGGAGCAAGCTTCAGCGCTCGGCCTGACTGTTGGGCTCGCGCCAGGAGAAGCCCGCGAGGTAAGCAGAGGAATCGGGCTTAGCTGATACGCAGGCACTTCTCCGCCGCCGCGATCTGCGATCGGGGAAACTGACCAGATGAATTTTGAAGGTTTAGCCCACAAGGAGCGTCAGATGAGCGAACGACGTGAGCTATATCGTGATACCAACGGCGACGCTTGGTTTCTGGGACGCGAGCCGGCCAATGGACATGCTTTCATCATTCATCAGCCAAATGCGCCTCCTGGCGGCCGACTGACACACATTGAACTCGGCGATTTCTTGCGAAGTGAGCCGAAAGGACCCGAGCACCAGGCCCTTCTGCGCCTGATAGGTACGCTAGTGAACGTGCCACCGTACGCTTAGGGCGTACCAGCAGCGTTAGAGCGGCCTAGCACTCACATATACGGGCTGTTCTCCGAGACCATAAGCAGAGACGGATCGGATATCGGCACACCTTGCAGGTCAATCGAGGCGCTTGAAAGGATCTGCGTGCAGATACGTGCCATCAAAGTAATTGACGCCAAAGCGTCGATCACCAATCCAACGCTCTCTCCGCATTCGAATCTTCCTGAGCAGAGTTCGTGGCGGCCAACGCAAGCATTGACTAGCTGTTCCTATAGGATGCAAACGCTCCCTCACGCTTGGTGGCTGAAAACCTCAGTAAGGAAGAGCAGCGAATGGCCGGCGCACACGAAAATTGAGGGTCGGGGCGAGACGGGCCTTTCCAAGCTTCGCGCCATTTCGGAACAAAGATCCAAGAAGCCGTCTGCCCACCAGAAAGAGAGGGCCGCCCGGAGGCGGCTAGTTTTTGTCTTCTCTTCTGCTTATTTTTTGAGGGCGTCAGCGGCGTCCCGCGCTGCATCCTTCACATCTCCCGCCGCATTGTGGGCAGATCCCTTGGCCTTGTCGATCTTGCCTTCGGCTTCCATGTCCTTGTCGCCAGTGAGCTTACCGGCACCTTCTTTGATGGCGCCTTTTGCCTTGTCGGCAGCGCCCTTCACATGTTCGCGGTCCATGATCGTGTCCTTTGCTGTTGGGAGAGCACACAACGAAAGCGTTGCGCAGTGGTTCCTTCTGCGGAGGCCCGCTTAAGGCCGCCGGCGTCGGACGCCTCGGCATATTGAAGGCAAGCCACCACTAAATTCTCGTCGCCTGGCGGGCCGTTCTAACCGACTCGTGCTCTTATGGGGCGCGCCGGCCGGTCGCCGAGTGCGCGCAAGCGGATGGTCAAAATTGCTCAGACCTGGTCTGCCACAGGTGTTAACAACGCCCATCACCGTCCGGCTCATGGCTTCTATCGGTGCTGAGAACGCCAATTGCGCTCCCGCCTAACCGAACAGCGAGCACCATGTTCAAGCAATCATCGATATTTCAATACCGCTTAGAGGACGAGGCAATTGACTTGCGCAAGCAGGCTGAGGGTATGCCTCATGGCGTTCGACGCGACGAGCTTCTACGGATGGCCAACCGGATCGATAACTCGGTTATCGTCAATAAGTGGCTGGATTCACCAGGTCTGCGCGCTCCGACATAAACCTACCAGCGCAGAGAGGCCGCCTCAGTTGGCGGCGTTTGGCCTTACGAGCCTAACATAGGTGGCGAACACGAACACCAGCCCGCGCGCGGAAGCGATTACCGCATGACGGCAGTCGGCCTGCGGCAGAAACTCGAATAGTTCACTAGCGGGAGCCGAAACAAGTGCTCGCTATCCAGCACCGAAAGGCGCACTGTCCGCCATCGCGCGGCCCTTAGCAATTACGGTGATGTGAACGCAAGTTCCGCTCCCGCTTGACCCGCAGCGGAGCATCAAACATGGCGGCTCGACGGCCCTCACACCAATCATCGACACTCGAATATCGCCTCGCACAGGAGGCGATCAATCTCCGCCTAGTCTACAGGTCAAGGAGTTGACCGTTGGCGTTCGCCGCGCAGAGCTCTTGCGAAAGGCCAGGCACATCGATGTTGCAGGAGAGATCAACAGGTGGTTGACCTCGCCGGACTACAGGCGCCACCTTAAGCTTGGCTCTCGTTCGCGTGATGAACTTCTGCACTCCACGAAGAGACCAACCTATACCGGGATTTTACAGTCTCCCTCCCGGGCTGGTAAGCCGCCGCCTGCGCTTTATTTAAGCGGGCGGCGTTTTTGTTCTCAGGGGCCAAACGACCTCATCTCCTGCGGTTGCCCCACCACCGGCCAAGGCCCAGTCATAGGCGCCGGTGGTTGACAGACGGGTCCCAGCCTACGGTCGGTAGCCATGTGCGACGACGATCTGTTACTTCCATCTATGTGCCGATGCGACGTCCCTGGCGGGACATCACCCGGGACGCGCTGCGCCGCTCTCATGCGCTTTGGAAATCGAGCCCGAAATGAAATCGGGCCGCTGATGCAGGTCCGTTCTCATGCGCTTAGTCTTCTACCACCTTAGTCTTTCTTTCTTCGGCTTCTTGGCTTCGCGATTGCCGCGTTGCTATCCCTTCGCCATGCCGTCAATCTCCTGTTGCGGTTCGAGTTCGTCCAGTTCATCCGACTGCAGAACGCGCCCTCGATCAACGTCGGCAGAAAACGATAAGCTTTTCATACTTTCTTTAGCAAATCTCGACCGACTCCGCTTTGGTGAACTCTCTTCAGGGGGACTTACCTTTGCGGCTGGGGAGCGTAAGCAATCTTCTTCAGTGCCTTGTTCGCATCTCCGCGACCTTGATAAGTGCCGAGCAACTCGCCCTCGTCGTCAATTTCTTCAACCCGACACAGGGTCCAGCGCTTGTCTTTGCCCTGCGCGATGCGGAACGCACGACCGTTGCGGCGACAATAGAATGCTTCGGATCTCTCGATTCTGGTCCACGCACAATCCGCGCCCAACAGAAACCGCTGTTCCAGCCTTATTCGCTCTTCCTCTCTCCAGCGCCGATAGCTTTGCTCCTGCTCCGTTTCTAAGCCTGTCTTCCTCGCGCTCGATGCGCTCCTGCAACGCTCCAATGATCGCGCGCATCTCGGTGCCGTTTCCCTTGTCTGACTGACACAATGCGACACAGCCATTTCTGAGTTCGTCCTTGGGATAACTTGTATGTGGTTCTTCCCAAATAGCGCGCAGACTCTGCTCCACATCCGTTTTCGTCAACGGCAGGCCGGGTAACGTATTCAGAAACGCCTGGAGGTCCTCGACGGGTATCCAGATGGAGCCGCTGCCTGTGCGGCCTCTTCTCGCCGACTCTCCCCACTTCTTCCACACGGAGCTTGCTCCATCCAGCGCTTTCATAATCTCGCGCGATACCTTGTGAACGCTATGCGGCTCACGCAGGTGCTTCAAGGATGGGCTTTTTACGTAATCAAACAAGATAGAGGCGACGGCGTAGTGACGATCAGCGTTCATGCGGAGCTCTCGTCGTTTTAATGCAACAGCAAGGCAAGTTACGCGGTGCGGCTCAGGCAACTCTCAACAGGCTAACTCGATAACACCATTAGGTTCACGGTTCTGGGGATGCTCCGGATCGATGCCATTGAGAACCCGCCGCTTAACGGCGCGCCAGATGGTCTGGCATAGCTCCGCCGCAGCTTTCGATGCCTGAGTGCAGATTGGCTCTTCGGTGACCAGCCCACGCACCGACATGGATATGTGCCCACATTGAACACATACTCATTAAACGTAGCACCGATGAAGTGCCGGGCTAAGTGTGGATGGCGGACTACTTCGCCCTCCCACTGTGGTGGACTGCTCGGCGCTATGGTGCTTCGCATTCGCGCCACCCTTCCCGACAAGGGGAGGGCGAGAACCACGCTGGCAAGAATGAAGGCGATAGGGCTATGCGCTGCATGCCCCCTAAACGCATTTGGGAGCTTTTTGTTGCTATGCACCGTAGGAACGGATCGCCAGCCGCTTCCGTTACCCATCATGGAAAATATATGCCCACAAGACGAAGACCCGCGCGAGACGCCGCTGGATGATCCGCGGCAGCAGACTGACGCCCCCCATCACAAGCAGACAAATGAACCGTGGAAGGGCAATCCAGAGAAGGATCAACTCCCTCCTGACCGGCCGGACATCGATCTGGAGAATGGCAGGAGAGCAACACCCATCAGTCGAGAGTAGCAGTATCATGTATCGTACCCGCGAATACCTTGAGTGCGCCGAGAACTGCGCGCAGCTCGCGGAGCAGGCTCGGACGGCCCCCGCCGCGCGCCGCTATCAACGCATGGAGGCGGCTTGGCGCGCGCTCGCCGAGGAGCAGCAGTGGCTGGACGGGGAGATTCCGCCGGTAGGCAGACCAAATTCATCCGCGCTACACTCGCACTCATGACGCGCACAATCCGCGCTCGCTGCCAATAAGGAATTGCTTCGTCGGCGGTAGCCCAACCTGACTTTCATCGTGCGCTGGCAGCGCACAACACAGTGACATGAGACATAATTGTACCCAACTTTGTGCGTAACCTCCCGTGTGCACAAAGACGCCTGCGCTTGCTCGGCGCTCAGCCAGGGTAGGAACCATAGTCGTTGGGACAGCTTGGTATCCAAAACGAAAGGATATCTTATGTCCACAAAGATACCCAACACAGAAGCCGATGCGGGCCGTCAAGTCCCGTCACGTCGTCACGACGCTGGTAGCGGCGCGAACGAAACTACCGATGGATTGGATGCAAGCACCGAAGCGTTGCGCCATGCTGCGGAAGACACGCCATCGGGTGCCTTGCCGGAGGATGTTGAGATTGTCCCGGTATTTGACCGCGCCGACTTAGCACCCAAAATTTAGTTGCAACCATGGTGAAGAAAAAGCACGGCATCATTATCGAGACACCCATGGAAGCGCGTCAAGCCGAACCCGGGCCCTCGATCCTCTTGCTGCTTCTCATCAGCGTAAGTGTCGCTGTGCTCGCTATGGCCGTTGTCTGGTTCGTTTTCTTCCGTACCTAGCGTCGCGTTGCTTTTAGCTAGGCCGATTTACAGCCCGTTAGGTGGAGAATTGTCAGACCGGACTGCATTGATCGCGAGCCGGGCCAATCCCATGTCCATCCTAACGGAGGACAGCTTGAAGCAATCGCAGCATTCCAAAATGCAGAGAACTGCCGAGCGCGCTGCCGAGATCCAACTTTCCACCGGTACAAGCGCATAGAAACCGCATGAAGGACTTTGGCCGATGAGCAAGAATGGCTGAATGGTGAGATTATTCAGAACGCCGAGTCCCGGGACTAGCTGCGTTCAAACTTAGCGAACTGAGTAACGGCGGGTCTGTTGCTAACCTTGGGGAGCACTTCCGGACCTGGGCAAACAGCGGTACCTCGACCAGTGTTCCGATCAGTCGCGGCAACGCTTGCTGTTCGACTCCATTTCCGTCACGCAAGAGCTCGCCCAATTCAATGTGAGAAAGGCGGCCACCAGAAGGGGCATTGGGCTGATGAATAATAAAAGCATGACCGCTAGTCGGCTCGCGCCCCGATGAACCAAGCGTCGCCATTTGGACTGCGATATAGTTCTCGCCGGTCTGAATATTTCCTCCTAATCGCCCCAAGCTAGGGCGCGTACTAATAACTCCCTTGTATGAGGTCCGCTATGATCCTGATAGTGGCGCACTAGCACTAGCCGCTCTCGCCAGGTCCGAGCTGGGACAACATCGGGCTAGCAAATAGAGCCGCCAACTGGATCGGCTTTTAGTTCATCTTCGCCGAAGCTCGTCATGTAGCCCGGGATCGTCGGCACACTCTTGCGCGGCCTGTCGAGCTTCCTCCATGCCGCCCCCCGGCGAAGGCTTTGGACGGGCTGCTTTTCGGTCACGCTATTTCGTCATCCCAAACACGGCTGTTGGCATCTCCGACATTCAAAAGACCCAACAGCTTTTTCTTGCCCGCGTCGAATGCCGAAAACGAAGGGAACAAGGCTCACGGATGGGGCCGGGATCCTGCGGCTCGGGAGGGCTGCTTTGCAGGAGTCTGTCATCGGTCGGTCGGCAAGGGTCGTTCAAATACCGAACCATCTCAGGCAAGCGTTGCCGCTATACAAACTCCTATTCTTCCAGCTCCGTGAGGATGCGGTTGCGGTGCTGGATATGCTGCATCTGAATGGCGAAGAAGGTGTTTAGAAGCTTCTGAGCCTCGGTTGTGTTCGCTCCTCGGCGAGCCAAGTCCGCAATACGCTCCTCTTGCTTGGCAATATTCCGCTCGCCTTGGGCGACGTGCCGTTCGGCCTGTTCCAAATGGCGAAGCTGCATTGCGCGGTCCACGAGGCAACCTAGAACAGAGTTGGACAGTTCCCAAACGCAGGCCCGATGTCATCCCGGCAAGAAAATTTTCTAGCATAAAAGGACGCCAAATGAAGCTGTCTCACTCGGGAGTGAGCTTGTAAACGTCACCGGGAAAGACATTGCCAAAGCTCTAGCTGATGATTACGAGATCCACGCTTTCGACTGGCCCGGTTATGGCCTTTCGTCAAGGCCGGCGGTCGACAGATTTTCGTATGCCCCCAGGGACTACGCGCGTGTTCTGGATCGATACATCGGGAAGGCGGGCATCGACACATCGAAACTCACGATCTACGCAACCGATATCGGGGCGCTGCCGGCGCTTCTGCTGGCCGTGGAAAAGCCAGAGATCGCAAGGACGATGATCGTGGGCGATTTCGCTCCGTTCAACAGGCCCCAGTTCATGTATCCGAGCCTGCAAAGCCTGAAGGAGGGACCTTCGATGGAGGAGGTCCGTGCCAGCCTGAACGGCAATCGCGACGAGATCTTGGAGAACACCTTCACAAGAGGTTTGCCCAAAGAAGCACATTTTGAAGTCGCGCCTGAATTCAAGAGCGACATGTCTCAAGGGTGGACCCAGGGAGAGATGACGACGGCAGACGCGTTTTCCCACTACTACTCGCACTTTACGCGAGACCAGGATCACTTCGAGTCGCAACTGACCCGGCTCAAGACCGTTGTAAAGGTGGTTTGGGGCGAGCAGGACCTCTACATCAACAAGGGGATGGGACTGGAGTTCGCCGAAAAGGTCCACGCGGAACTGTCTCTTCTTTCCGGCACGGGGCACTTTCCACACCTGCAGAACCCAAAGCTCGCAATCGATGAGGTTCGTGCCGCATTCTCATGAGCCGGCAGCCGCTGCGCGTTGAGGCGAAGCTTCAGTCTGGCAGCGCGTCGAGAATGTGGGCCGCAAAAACACCTGCACTCACTAGAGCGACGACCTTACTTCCGACACGGCACCGAGATCCAGTTCAGCGTAGCTTCGAGATCGAAGGCAGCGAGGTGTTCGAGCAGGCCTGCAAGATCGGTCTGGAGGGCGTGGCCTCCAAGGTTTTCGTGTACGCCAGCGGCGCGGCAATAAATGAGTCAAGAAGACCTGCGCAAAGCACGAGACCCTGACGATCGCCGGTTTAGCGCTCGACGAAGCAAGTGGGACAGCATCTACGCTAGACGTGCAAAGGCCTCGGGCGCAGGGAGGCGTGACGGTGGCCCTGCGGTCCGATTCCGGCTGGCGTGCGCAGCTCGTCCCGTCCTACCCCGACCTCTTCCATCCCGCCGGCGATCCGCTCGCCGCCGAGGGCTGGCCGGCCGTGGACGACGGCTGGCGCGAGCTGCTGGAGCGCGCCTGCGCCCGCATCCGGGCTGCGGTGCGCGACGACGGCGGGTCGTTCCGCGCCACGCAGATCAAGGAGAAGTACGGCAGCCTGCGCTTCTACTGGTCCGGCCGCCTGTCCCCGGAGGCCCGGACGCGGGTCGAGGAGGCGATCGACCTCGCGGAGGCGCGTACCGCCACGACCTGCGAGGTCTGCGGCGAGGCCCGGCATCGTAAACTGCGGCCGCGCTCTGCCGTCAGCTGCCGCATTCAGCCGCGCGCAGCCGCACGTTGCGCTCGTTGCCTTCGGAGTAACGGGGGAGTCCTACCCCTAATCTTCTGAAGACATCAACTCGCTTGCCGGTGGGCGCCTGATTCCCAGCGGAGCGAAATCCTTCCCATGATAGTGGACGGCAAAGAACTGGACGCCGGCGCCCCCTAGCTTCCGGTGATGCAGCCACTGCCAATATCGGATGCGATTGTCAGGAACGATTGCGAGCACCCGCTCGTAGTACGTTGCCAACCCCGCCACCATCGCCATGAACGAGCCTAGTCGGCTATCGTACTCTCTGGCGTTGCTATAGGGGCCGAAGATCAAAACGGCAGCAAAGGCATTCGGGTCGTTCTCCCGAACGAAAACGACGTCGGCCGGGTCGTCGACAGGTGGGCTTTCTAGGGGCTTAAAGTCGGGCGCCAAGTGCAGGCTCGCCCATTTGCGGACCTGGACGTTAAAACGATTGGCGTATTGACGGCCACGAGCTACTCCTTGGTTTTTTTCACGGGCGTTCTTTTCCGCCTCACGCAGTTGCTCGACGGACCATCGTCCCTCCACGATCACCCTCGCCGCCTTCAGGGCCTTGACCGGGTCGTATCGATGCCACCTAGCAACCAATTCGGCCGCAGCGACCGGCGCCGTGCGCAGGCGTCTCACATAGCCGACGTAGTCTTCGTCGGCGTCGCCTTCGATACGCTCGATATTTTCCAGAGCTGAGATCCAGTTCTGAATGGTTCGCTCTTTGACCTTAGGCAGGCGGGAGTCAAACCATTTGGCGGCAACGGCGTGAAACGCCGCCACGAGATCCTCGTTCTGAACATGTTGTATCCTCCTGCGCACGAGGCCTGCCACTTCCGCCCAGGCCGTAACGCCGGGACGCCCACTTCCCGGACCGCGCGGGCCTTCTGTTTTGCTCAAGCGTCGTTTTTGCAAGGTCGGCACCTTATCACTGAATTAGGTATCTTGTTACCTCGCACTCATTCGGCCCTGTTCGAATCCGGTTCGTAATCACTCAATATCCCGCCCAATCCTTTCCGACATCAACCTTTCACTTGAAATATGCGGGAGACAGCCGCATATTATTTCCGTTGAGCGAGGAGCAGGGTAAATGAATGGCGAGATCACGAATTGGCTCGGAAAGACGCGGCACGTCGACATTCCCGCGGAGAATCTCGCGGCAGTCCTGGATGATGACGCTCTTCGGTTCGATCTCCGCTCGCCCACCGAGGTTTGCTATTTGGCCTTGGGCCAAGGCCCGGCGGCCCTGGCCGGACATCTTTTGCGGCAACGCCAGGCCCTTCCGTGGAACCGGCGCTGGATCTGCGATCCCCAAAAGGTGGACTCGGTCAAGATCATCGCGTTCGGCTACCGCAGCTCGCTGAACGCCGCGATCGACGCCTACTCGGACTTTGGTCAGCCGTGCACCGAAATCGTCGAAGACGACCTGCCCTTCCTGCTCGACGACATCAATCAGGCCGTCGTCGGCGCGGAGCACCCGACCCTGCTGCGCACGATCGTCAGGCAGCTCCGACGCGTCCATCACGCGATGCGACATCTGCGCCACGACGAGATCATGCAAACGTTGAAGGCCCCGCCTTCCGCACGTGATGCCTGTTGGTTGCTCGACTATCGCGATCGACTCTATGGACGGCCGACGTGGATTCCGATCGAGGATTTGCCGTGGTCGGTCCGCATCGCCGAGTGGGATGTCCTCCCCTGCAAAGCCGTGCATCCCGACGGCAACGTGGTCCTCTATGACGGCCAGTGGACCTGGTTGCCGCTCTCTACCTTCTATGATCGCCATTGTCAGCACGTGAAGCGCACCGACCTGAACGTACTGAGTAGCTGGAAGACCCAGTTGCGCATCGCCGCCGCGCGGGCTCGCGAGCTCGACGATGAGAACGAGGACGACGACGCCGTGTTCATCGAGTCCGAGGTCGGCGACTAAGCCTATAATCATGGACCCCACCCTCCCCGCATTCCTGACGATCGACGGCGCCGCAAATTGCAATTTTGCAACATCGCCTTGTTGAGGATGAAGCCTGTGCCCTACGACCTGCCGCCGATCATGACGACCGAGGAAGTCGCCGATTTTTTCCGGACCTGCACCGAGACCGTGCACCGGATGGAACGCGCCGGCGAGATCGAGGCCATCCCGGGCCTCCGCCGCGTGAAGCGCTATCGGCGGGAGGCCGTCCTCGCGCTGTTCGACAAGAAGGACAAGTAGTGGACCAGCACGTGCCCGCGCATAAGGAGGCGGCCTACGAACTCGTGGAAAGCTACGGGGTCTACAAGCTCGTCCGCGCCCGTGCGAGTGGTCGGTACTACGTCTCTTGGTACGACGCCGAGCAGCGCCAGACGCGCCGCAGCTCGCTGCGGACGAACAAATCGTCTGTGGCTCATGAGAAGATGCGTTTCCTCGCGGACTTGGACGTTACCGGCGACCCGACAGAGTATCTGAACAAGAAGCAGGTGACGACCGTCGCCGAGCTGCTCGACGACGCCTGGGAAAACTATCTGCAGAAGCTGCCGAGCGCCGAGGCCGCCGGCGTCGCGCGCGATATCTTGAAGCGCGAGATGGGCGACAAGCGGCTCGCCGCTCTCGTTCTGCGCGACTACGACGGCTTCCGCGACTTGCTGACGGCGCGGGAGAAGTCCATCGGCTACGTGTCGCGGATTCTGTCGGTTCTTCGGAGCTCAGCGAACCGGGCGCTCGAAAACAAGCAGACCACCGTAAAGCTGAAGGTCCCCGAATATCAGCCGCGCTCGAAAAAGAAAAATCTCAAGAAGAAGGGACCACTGCTAACCTGCGAGGAGATCGCAGCGATCATCGACGAGATCAACGACGTGCACTTGCTGCTGCTGGTGATCCTCCTTATCCATCTGGGCGCCCGAGTCGGCGCCATCCTCGACGCGATCAAGGCGCAGATCGATCTCGAGCAGAACCTGTTCGATCTCAATCCGCCCGGTCGCGAGACCACCAACAAGGGCCGGCCGGTGCTTCCGATCCCGGCGACGCTGCGCCCGTGGCTCGAAGACCTCCCGGACGGCCCGCTCATTACGTACCGCGGCGTCGCGATCGCTGAGGCCGACACCGGCTTCAACAGCGCCGTCAAGCGCTCCAAGATCGACAAGAAGGCCAACACCTATTCGATCCGGCATAGCCTGTCGCGCTACATGCGCAAACGGAGGGTCGACCTGGAGGAGATCGGGATTTATCTCGGACACGGCAACCACGATCCCGAGACCGAGACCACCTTGATCTACTGCCCCTGGGAACCGGAGTACCTAGAGAACTGCCGAGAGGCGGCCGAGGCGTTCGTGCGCGAGATCAACAAGCATACCCGCAAGTGGGACCTGCTGCGCCCCTATTGCGTCAAGCCGAGCTGGATCGAGAACTAGATGATGGACCTGCGTGCAAATTGCGTGCAAAACGCACCCGAGAACGGATCCGGTGATCTTGGTAAGCCATTGAAATGGCTGGTCGGAGTGGCAGGATTCGAACCTGCGACCCCTGCGTCCCGAACGCAGTGCTCTACCGGGCTGAGCCACACTCCGACAAGAAGGCGGCTTATAGCGTCGGGCTTGACGCACTGCAAGCGGCCGAGATGAGGAATTTTATCCCTGTGAAGACGGGTGTCGAAACGCTGATATTGCCGGCCGGCGAAGCCGGCGCGGAAGCCGCCGCCCGGCGACTTGCGGCCGGCGGGCTGGTCGCGTTTCCGACCGAGACGGTCTACGGGCTCGGGGCGGATGCTGCCAATGCGGTCGCGATCGCCCATCTCTACGCCGCCAAGGGCCGGCCGGCGTTCAATCCGCTGATCGCGCATGTCGCGGACCTCAAGGCCGCGCGGCGGATCGGGCGGTTCGATGCGCGGGCGCTGGCGCTTGCGGAGGCGTTCTGGCCGGGGCCGCTGACGCTCGTGGTGCCGAAGGCCGAGGACTGCACGGTGGCGGATCTCGCCACGGCTGGCCTCGACACGGTGGCGATCCGCATCCCCGCCCATCCCGTCGCGCAGGCGATCCTGCGCGCCTTCGGCGGCGCCGTGGTGGCGCCCTCGGCCAACATCTCCGG
>Ga0214542_1001809_pt1 | contig 44235 bp, 17 predicted proteins | sample CNSS1metaG_FD_160096 | JGI IMG/M metagenome (GOLD analysis project Ga0214542, IMG submission 160096) | Root nodule microbial communities from cowpea collected in UCLA plant growth center, Los Angeles, California, USA - CNSS1 | ecosystem: Host-associated > Plants > Roots > Nodule | place: USA... | reverse complement strand
AATATTATATATATATATATATATATATATATATATATATATATATATATATATATATATATATATATATATATATATATATATAACTAGTAAGTGAATGTTTATAGAAATAGGATTGATAGAGAGTCTTATCATCTATTAACATTGAATTGACTATTCATGTTTTGAGTGAAGATATAGTCTATTGATTTTGAAACTTTATCATTGAGAATTATTTGCAAGTCATACATCATGTTCTAGAAATACAGTTTTATATATTTAATGAGTCTTTTAATTAAGAGGTGATCGTACTGATGAAACAATACTAATAAAACCTTAGTCAAATTCACATAAAGAAGTTACATCACTTTCAGTAAAAAATCTTAAAACAATAAATTTAAATTTATTGAGAAATTGGATTCTCACTTATATTCTTAACAATATTCAAATTTGAATGATAAATTTTTAATCCATTCAATGCTAAGTAAATAAATTTAGTTTGCATATAAAAACAAAATTAGAATAATTTACAAATATATATATGAAGAAATTAAATATATTGATATAAAATTAAATTGATGCTTTATTTGACGTCTTTCAAAAATAATTATTATAGTTAAAATATAGATATTTTACTTGGAAGTTTTATAACATTCTAATTTTTTATCTTTACTTTACATGAGAATGAGACTTTTATTTTTTCTATATCTTGAAACATGGTATTAGAGTAAAAATTGAAATATATTACAAAAGAGGGTAAAGACTAATTTTGTAATCACAAAATAATGATTGAAATAGAAAATAAAACTAATAAATAATATAAATTCTATAAGATGTTACGTTGGAATGCAAAATATATTGTAGAAAGGAAAGTGGGTTCAGAAAATAAGTGGAACACATCATATGTCACTTTATCCGTTGTCGTCCTTATTCTATAGTTGTGAATGTGTCATCCAATGTTCCAATTGATTGATCATGTGGACCTATTTACTCTCGATCTACTTCTTAACAGGAAAACCACCCACCCACAAATATTTTGTCTCAATTTATACAAACTAAAATTTACCGCGAGAATTTATTTAAACTCAAGTCCACTTCTAAATATTAACTATTATTTTTACATTATAGATGTATTCCTTAGATTTTTTATATGAAAGAAATAAAAAGAATAAATTAATATTTATATCATGTTACAAATAGTCAAATATTATTTTACATAACATTTCTAAGTGATTTCATGATTTTAAGAAAATCTTTAATATTACAAAAAAAAAAATCTATCTATCTATCTAAATAAATTCCACTATTTATACATGAAACAAACATATAAGTGAGATTTAGGAACAAAATTAATTAAAACAATGTTCATCATTATATGTTGTTGAGTAATTATTCATTTTACATCTCACTTTTAAAGACTTATGTATACAAAAGTTAATCTGCATTTTTTTTTAATAAATAGAAATATGAAAAAATATGTCATATTAAACCCACTACCTAAAGCGGGCCTTTTACTTTGTCTCATAGTAAATTATTTAAATAATACAAATATGTCATATTATTTCATTCACTTCCGAAGCTGATTTTTATTGTGTCTCAAAATAAAATATCTAAAAAATAGAAATGATATTATTTTATCATGATATCGGTACAAAATAGTGGTTTTACAATCTCTTATAAAAAATTTGACTAGCCATATTTATCGTTGTAATTGTAATCATACTTTTTATCCGTGGGTCTTGAGTTTAGCATTTTACACGAGGGATGCTAGCTACTTTTACTTGCTAAAATTAACTTTTTATTTCATTTATTCTATTCTATTACATTCGTCTTATTCAGCATATTCATAATACAATAATTAGTTTTCGATTTTTTTTCATAACACAATAATCATAAAAGATTTCACTAGTTTTCGATTTTTTTTCATCTAAAAATATTAAATTGGTCATACAATTCTTTTAAGTCTCAATTTAATTTTAATTTTTAAAAGATTATACAATTTAATCATTTTTATTAAATTTCTTAAAACAAATCAAAGATTTTTTTTCAAAATTGACATCACAATTATGTTGATTACATCAACCCATCAAATTATCTTTATTAACAATTTTAATTTTAATAAAAAAATTATTGATTCGTTTAAAAATTTAACAAAAAAGTTAAATTATATATTTTTTTAAAAAACTTTAAATTAAATTAAAACTAGAAAAAGTTGAAGAAATTGACATTTTTAGATAAAAAAAGTGACTAGAAAAATAAATAAACCATTATAAAAATAAGTTGCTTTTAATTTATTTTTTTCTAAAGAATTTCGAAGTCAAAATTTTGACACGCGTCTTTGCATGATTAGAATTCATTAAATACATTATTAGGTTCATCACCGAAAACACCATCTGAATAGCCAAGCCAAAGATGATATATTTGCTAGCTAAGCAAGATTGTAATCTTTTGATTAAGATAAGATACATAAATGTCCCATATAAGTGCTGGAATTACACACTGGATCCACGTGGCTTTAAGCTGTATGAACCTTGTAGTGAGTTTAATAATGACATGTGAATGTGAAGAGTGTTTGTTGTTTGTAGAATACATTCTCTGATCCACTAACATCTATAAATAAAGCTTTAAAACAGAGGTTTAATTCTTTAAAGTTGAAGCAGATAAGGTTTTTGGGTAAGAACAAATACTCGATTCTCGTGCTGTAGTACCATTTGGACTACATAAAGTAGTACTCATGCCCATGCATGTTTCATGTTTGATAAATTAACAGCCAACATCTGGCACCCTCCTTCACTTCTAATCTTACTCTTCATTTATGGCCGAATGAGTAAAGTCAAGGAATCATTATTTAAGTTTAGTTTTCATCGTTCTCACTTTTCACAAACCGAAAGTTGTAAATCTCATCTAAGTTAAGGCTATATCATAGCTCCTTCAGGATATGATCCAAAATTTAACAATAGAGATCATCAATTAGACAGAGACATTAAACTCAACTAAGGCCGTTGGGATGAATAATGACATTTTTTACCCCTAAAATATTCCCAATTCGAACCTCTCTACTTTTCACAAATTCATAATTTAGTTACTCAAGAATCAAATTATTTAGGGCGAATGATATCATTACATATTTTCTATTTTTTAATTTAAGGAAAAAATGGGAGATTATTTCATGTTAAAAATTCAATTTTTGGGAAATAAAATTCTCAATACGTATAAACTAATCTAATTTGATAATTAAAGTATATTGTTTATGTAATTATTTTAATATACTTATTTTGAAAAAAAAAAGTCAAATTTATAGCTTAGAATTTTTAAAATATTTAATTTAATTATTTTCTAATCTGTATTTAACTCTCACGTATTAAAAAAAGGAATTTCTTTTCTAAGCGGCCTTGTTTTGGATTTCATGCGGTTTGTTTAAAATCAATCACCTGTGACAAAACTCATTTGAACAAAGAGACAATCGCTGACATAAACTTTGGTCATTTGTATCACACGGGTAAGAATCGCCACTTATTTCAGTTAGATTTTTTTTATTTATTTTTATAACACTTATATATGATACTTATTTGGTACAAATATATACCGTCCGAAATCCAAGGAATTACGTATACATATTCTATTGGTTATTTAGAAAAAAAATAGTTAATTTCTCAGAAATTGCACAATATAGTTTTCGTACGACAGTGCATAAGAAAATGTTTTGTGGTCTTCTGAAAGTCAGAGTCATTTTCATATTACTCATAGATAATCTAACTTGATCAGATTCGTCTTGATTTGAGCAATAATCGAGATTAAGATTGTGTCTTACAATTATACATGCTTAATCCATCTAAAATAGAAAATTGACTTAACTTCAACGTGCTAATTATATTAATTAGGAAACTAATAAGATTGAGATACAAAATATATTTAGTCTTTTTAGCAGTAAAAGACTATTTGCCATGGATTAATCATTAGTCTGATTTAAAAAATCATTAAATCAAGTTATTTAGGAGAAGTTTATCCGAACTTATGATGTTTTTATAAATTTTCATAATTAAACATATAAAATTTTATTTAGAAAAAAATAAATGCCTAAAAATATTAATTATGTCACCGAAAAAGTAGATTAGATTAACAAGGAACACTAAGCATGATTGTTAGGTGATGACGAAAGTTTGTATTGAATTATGTAGCAAAGAACGTGATGGGCAATAATATAACGAAACATGACAGCCAAGATATATTTTTCTTTTGGTATTTGATAATCGAGTTTGATCAGCACCAAAAAATAATGGGTTTGATAACGCAAGGATAGGACGTGTTTTTTGTCGGAAACAGCAAAGAAATTAGTTAATTAAACAACATCGTTCTTTCTTATGCAAACGTGATTGTCATTGATGACTCAACCACTATGAGAAGACAGAGGACACTAATAAAATCTCCTTAAATGATTCAAATTCTTGGTCCGTTGGTTGTAAACTAGTGGTGCCGGAAGTGCACACATGATAGAAATATGCTTTGTGAATTTTGTTTGTTTTAGTCGTGAAAACGGGGCTACGCGTCCACGAAGGAGAAACATAATAAATTATGGGTTTGAATATTTTTGCCGCAAGGGGGAGAAACACAAGGGTTTCGTGTTACAAAATTTACGCCTAGTTTTTGTCCCAATATCTAACTAGTGAAAAGGCTCTTTGAGTTTATTTTCGGAGGAGGATTTTCAATGGTTATGGGAAGAAGGAAAGGGCAGAACATGATCAGATTCAAACTACTAAACGTATGAATACAATATATGATATAACTTTTTATGATTAAGTGCTCAAATTTGTAAAACCTAATAAAAAATAAAAACAATCGAAACAATCTTGTATTAATTGTCTTTCTTTCTTAGTTATAATATGATACTAATGACCTTGATTCAACTTTTACGCAATTTGACATTTTTGTTTTAACGGTCATTGTAATTATTGAAACATGCTTATATAGAATTTTTAGCTACCAAAAAGTTAAAGAATTCAAAATTCAATAGCAACGTCAATTATTGTCACAAAAACTATGCAAAGTAGAATTTAAGTAAAGAAAACCCAAATTTAAAAATAAAATGATATCATCTCAAGATTATTTGATTAGATGAATTGACGGGTCTTTCGAGAAAAAAATTTATACATAAGGAACTCACATAATTTTTTATAAAAAACCTTAAGACAATAAGTTTATAGGTCATTATTCACACTTCAATTTTCAACAACCTTCCTCAAGTGTGATTTTCTTTCACATTGGTACACTCTCTTGAGTGAAAACATTCTCAACCACAAATATCCATTTTGTATCTTCATTTATCCTAACATGGCACACTTACTTGAACCTTTTACTAGGAAGAATTTCGATTGGAATCATGTCAAATCCTAGAACATGATATTTTAGAAGTCATAATGGTTTAAAAATAGTGAGACTCAATTATTTTAATATTAAAAACTTTTAATATAAATAACTTTGTTATAAACAAATTTCATTATTCTAAAACACATTATTTCTATATGAACTACCATTCTAGAGTTCTCTAACTTCTCTCTAGGAGTTTTCAATTCGTGGTGTGATAACTTGAGTGCTAAGGCACTGGCATCCAATTTAGTGATGTATGCTCGATCTAAACATATTGAGATAGATGTTCACTATATTCGTGATAAAGTGCTTCAGAATCAAGTCACAATAGCCTATGTGCCAATAGCAGATCAAATTGCAGATTGTTTAATCAAACCTCTCACACACACAAGGTTCAATATTTTGAGAGACAAACTTGGAATGACTAAGTCACCTTAATTTGAGTGAGGGAGTTAGAGAAAGTTACAATTCTAATTATCAATGATCATAATGATATTAATCATTATTGTGTTGTTTTTTTATATAGATAATGTTGGGTCATATATATTTTCATATGGTGGTTATAGTCATTGAGAGATTGTGGGTCTATATATATGAAATTAGTCTTATACATATAGAACATTTGACACCACTTTTAATCCAAAATCTTAAGGCAATGAGGTTATGAGTCTTTTATCTTATATAGTGTTTAACTTTGTCTATTCTATCAAATGTGAGACTTTGACTCATACTTGGACTATTCCCAACAAATAGAAAATCTTGTAAAGTTAAAGGTGTTTTGGTGTTCCTAGAGCTCTTTGAGTATGTAGAGCCACGTTGTCAATAAGAAAAACTAGGTTTTTGTCAAAATTTTGAAAAGAATTACTCATCTTATATTTAATTGTGATTTGGCGTGTTGAATGGATGGGTGCATGTGGAATTGTTGTGGTATGTGTTTCTAAATGTTGGGTGTTAAGAATATGGTGAAAATTTGCTATTTTCGTCCAAACGAGAGAAATTTAGCTTAAACGAGAATAACTAAGATTCCACCTTCTTCTCTGTTCTAGTTGTCGCTCGCTTAAGCGACAAAATGTGTCACTTAAGTGAGAGGCTTCTCACTCAAATGAGAAAATTACTGTAACTCTTTTTTGTATATGTAAATTATTGTTCAGACAATAACTCTATTGTTCAAACGAGAGCCAGTGTCGTTCAGACAAAAATCTCTCACTCAAATGAAAATATTCTAATAATTTATTTTAGTTCCCGTAAAAATGTCATTCAAGTGACAAAAATTTCACCCAAACAAAATCTTAAACAATTTTAATGAGAGCTAAAGTAAATATCTCAAAAAAAATAAGAACCAAAATAATAAAATTTACAAAAATTGGGACAAATAATATATTTAAATTATTTATTTTATTTTTATGACCTTATTATTGTTGCATTTGACGTTGACAAATAATTTTGGATAACTCAAATTATAGAGTTTCTAGAAATTTCAAGATACTCTTACGACGTATATTTATTTTTGATTACGTATATTTAAATTAGGTAATAGAAACATAAAATAAATATATTACAGATTTATATATATATTTGACAACACTTAAAAGCTTAGACTCAGCGTCTTTGCTTACAACTTCAATTCAGGAAAATTTGAGAGACTCCAAGAAATGCCCCAAGAATTGCTCAGTTCTTCTTATTTCTTCCCCACGGAGAACACAAGTGTTCGCCGTTTGCCATTTTCACATCACTTTTTCTTCTTAGTTCTCTTAACTTAAACCATTTTTCTTATTATTGGCAGGGGAACAAAGATACATGGAAATGGAATGGTGAAGAGAACACTCACTTACATATTCCAAAGGGATCTAAAAGAAGAAAAATCAACACAACAATTGAGTAAATAACAGTAGAAAAATAATTTGCAAGAGTTCCCGCGCTTCGTCTTTCGTCTCCTCAATCTTTCGCTGCTTCGCCGTCTTCTTTTCAAGTTCGTCAATGGAAGAGGAAGAGGGGTTTCCACCACAGCGTGTAAATGCAACAAATATGTTATCTTTATCCCAAGGGATATTTTTCTGACAACTGGTTCTTCTGTGTCAAAGATATTGGATAAAAATCGAAGTTATGGATAAATCTGACACTGCAACATTTGTCATATTTGATCATTATGCAGATATATGCTGTAAAAAAAAGTGTTGTCATAACATACTGGAGCATGTCATAAGAACTTTTTCTTAACTTTTTTTACAAATTTATTTTTTTGTGAAACAAAAACTTGGCTGGATTTTTATGATTGTGAATTTTCTCGGATTCCATAAGTCAGATTCCCTGTAGAGACTTAACTTGCAGAGACTTAAATTATTTTCTCCCTGTAGAAAAGAGTCAAATCATGGACCCTGCAATTGTGAGGCTATAGAAAAGTGGACATCCATAATTCTCTAGCAAAAAAGGGTATACAAAGTTCATGTCGTTCTACTTGCTCTTTTATTTTTTATCTACGTAATAAGGAAAATATAAATATGTTAAACCCTTACAATAACAGTTTACTACAAAATGCATGTTTCAAGTCAATAAATTTAAATAGAAATACATGTTCTATACACTCATTGATGTCACTGCAACTATGCAATGACTATTACTCTCAATAAAATTGACTTTTTATTTTGCCTTTCCTTACTACATATTAATTTTAACTCATTGTTTGTATTCAATTTTCATTGTTAAAGTTTTCATGAATTGTATAATGTAAGTTGTTTTAACCTTATATTTTGCAACATGTTTTTCTTGATGATCATTTCTTTTATATATATATATATATATATATATATATATATATATATATATATATATATATATATATATATAATACACGCTATTGCGACATGTTTTTCTTCATTATCATTTCTTACATATTATATTATAATAGCGTGTTATGTAACAAAGGCGTGTCTTTAAGTAGAAGGACCACCCATTAGTGTTGAAACTCAACATTCGATGGAACTTTTCTGACTTTGTTCAAAATCTTAGAATTATATGATTTCCTTCATAAATTAAGCAACTGAATGCAAAAATAAAATAAAAAATGGAGTCCTCGATGAACCATTCAGCATCTTGATATTAAGAGTCATGTCTTAGTCAACAAGTTCTTAGTTCTATTGAGTATAAAAATTCTTCAAATAGCTTATGTTGTCTTTCAACATCTCATATGGGAAACAATTGTCCAAGTACGCTGATAAAAATATAAACTACTTTTGGTTACTTATTACTAGAATGAAATGGGTAGGAGAGATAATTTGTTGAAGATAAGAAATATTTTATTGATAGTTTGTTTATTATAATGTTTATGATCATTTGCTCTTAGAATATTATACTTACAAGATTTTTCTTTTATTTTAGTTTTCACAATACAGTTGTTAGAAATTCAAATGAATGTGAGTTTAAGTCTTACATTTGTTAAGAATGAGAAGGTATAGCGTGATATAAGGATGAAGACTAGACCCATAAACTCATTGTCTAACGATTTTTTGTTGAGAGTTATATCTGTTAGAAAATAACAGATTGTAAATTTAACATGGTTCGACACCTCAAGACCTATATTCACAAATACTCAACAAGAAACATTATCACTCAACTACAATTTTTTATGCAAAAATTACAAACCTTCGTATTACTCGATGTGGGACTTTGGTGAATACCCACTTGAGAACCTATATAGATTGTTGCAGGTGGCATCAATTGTCCCATGACAAACACCAAGGTGGGTCGGGTTACAATCGAATCGTGGTGCTTGAGCTGTTACACTCTTAAATAAAAAGAGTTGTGCCTTGATTAATGGCTATAACATAGCTTTTGGTTTAGTGGTAAGCGCTCGATAAACAATTGTTGCGGATTGCACAATTATCTCATAACGAAGGTCAGATGGGCAAGTCACAATCCAAGTGAGATTCCTGGTAGACAATATTGTTAAGGAAGAGATGATTGAGGTGACATTAATTGTCCCATGACAGATGCCAAGTGGACCAAATCATAATCAATTGGTATTGTATCTTCGTATGAACTTTCTCCTCCTAAACCTACCAACAATGATGGTGTGGCATAAAGAAATAAATGTCAAACAAATTAAAGTTTACACGGGATGAAATTTACCTTTTCTTAATAAAATTATGTTGGTACTATGAAATTTATTAGTGGAGAATGATTTAATATTGAACCAATATAAGCACCCATATTTTATATTTAATATATTAAACATTTCTTTAACTATTAAGGTAAATTAACCGGTTGAGTAGTATGTATGAATCGTTGTAAACAACTTCTCATATTTATGCGCTGGAACTACCATATTAGTTAAAAATGTGTTGATTGATAATATATAAATACAACGACATATAATTTTTTTTTGTTTTAAAGTGAAGTTAAATAAAAGAAAATCAACTTAAAAGACAGTGTGATTAAACTTCAAATTTTTTTATCTTAAAAAAAATTCAAAATAAAATACTGACATTATACTTAACAACTTATATGCTTTTGGAAATAATTGAGGTGAATAATTTTATATTAAAATCAAATATGAAGAAGTTAATCTATTTCTAAATTGTTACTAACCCATAAAGTTAAATTCAAACAACTTATGAATATACTTATAAGAAACCAGTTAATAAGCAATCATGCCAAGTAATGTGATGAGTAGTGTAGAAAATACATGTATTCGCCGACCTATTGCTACGTTAAAGTATTTCATAGACTACATTTTAACTTCACATTTTCAATAATAAATTAAATTCCATAAATTATACAGCCAGGTACTCATTTTAAAAAAAAAAACAACAACAACCATAACCATGAGACTAAAAGTAAATTTTAATTAATTTTAGCTTGAAAAAAACACTACCCCACATAAATAAAAAAGTAATATCAAGATTATAACACCTATTCTTAATTAATTCGACAATAAAAATATGGGTTAAATATGTTTTTGTCCTTTATTGAAATTTAAAATTAGTTCCTTATTAAAATTTTTGACTAATATAATCCTTCATCTTTAGAAATACATGAATTTAGTCCTTTTAATCAATTTGTTTTGAAGTTTCAAACGTGTTTTATGATAATATTTGAGTTAACATTTAAATGAAAATGGGTCAAACAATGTAAACAATTCAAATATTATCATTAAATGCGCTTGAAATAAACTTAACAAAATTTGGTTAAAAAGACTAAATCCATACATTTCTAAAAATGAAAGACTAAATTGGTCAAAAATTTCAAAAAGAGACTAATTTCAAATTTCACTTAAATTTGAGGAACCAAAAACATATTTAATCTTAAAAATATCTCAAGTTCTACTCGAAGAGATAATACAAACAAAAGATATCTAAACTTTATACAAGAAAAAATATGAAAATTTGAAATTATAATTTTCTTAAGTAAAATACTCTAATTCTAAATATTAAATTACTCTCATAAATGAGTAAGTTTTCAATATTTTTTTAAATTTTTCAAACAAAATATTATCATAAAGTATTTTAATTTTCGTATAAAAATGAATTATCTTCTAGAAATTCTCCTTACATTATACTTGTTTAGAGATTAGCTTTCAAGAAGGTTCAAGGGTTTGAGGGCAGATGGTATAGGAATTAAAATAAAAGGAGGCGAGTTAGCAAAAATGCAAGTGTGAAAAATAAAAAGCGTGCCAGGACTTAATATCTTTAATCATAATCTATTTTTGGGCCCATTTTCCTTTTCATATTTCATGCTTGTGGTATTACAAAATTAACCTTTTTTTAGGATACAAAATGCCATACTGGAATAAGCCCAAGTGGGCTTGGGCTACATTATGAAAGGTTGATCTAGCTTCATGGATCAAGAAACGAATAAAGAAAGGCGTGTTAAATTTTGCAATAATCTATTATATATCAACTGTTTGGTAGACATGCATGTAAAATCGAATATCTACTTTATCGGTGGAATAGAAAAACGTAACAGAGAAATTATTATGAAAAGGAATAACTTTATGCCAAAGCCACACTTTTGCAATCATATATGCTTCAGGCTGCCTTATACTTGGGAAACAGAACAAGCAACCTGGTTTTAATCCTCAAATGTCTCTCTTAATGTTAATTCAATCATCATTTTTTAGTTCACTTCAGCCTTTTCTTCTAAAAATACTTTTTTTTTTCTTTTGAAATTACTGGTTCCATAATAAAAGCCACTACCATAAAAAAACTAACTAAATGAGTAATAAAGGAGGCTGAATATTCAATTTTTGTAACAGGCTGAATAAATACTAACATATTAATTTGTTAATATTTTCAATTTTTTTTACAAATATTTGACAAAATTTGGTAGCTTCATTTTAATCCATCATCCTTTTCTTTAATACAGCATGGCGAGAGATTAATTTTTATTGAATGTCAGTGTATTAAACAAAGAGAGCTAGAACAGTTGACATGAGGAGAAAGGTGAAAAGTAGTAGTAACTTAAGAAGTGATGTTTTTTGGTTTAAGCACTTAAGCACTTGACTAAGAAAGTAATCAGATTCAGAATATTGGCAGACTCATAAAGAAGCACAAAATAGGACCCCCTTGTAGCCCATTCATATATCATGTAAGCCTTTTCAGGTGAACTACACACCAAAAGTAATAAAAGCAAAAACAAAGGGAAATGCATAAAAGATGAAATAAAGTCTTCAAAGCCTTTTTCACTTGCGTTGTGTTGTCTCTTTTTGCGTTACTATTTCATGTTACTTCTCAATCTTCGTTATGCTTGTTTGCCATGCCCATATATGAACCTAGCATTTTCCTCTGTGTATACATGAGTTTCATTGTCCAGCCTGTAAATAATGTCAAGTGTGTGTCAACAACACTTCACAGGGAAACAATTGCAAGAGAAATATAGAACTAAATATTCCACTTACGACTTGCGAACAGTTTTGCTCAAAGTTGAAGCGGATGTGAATGTTTTCCCATCAAGATATCTATTTTCCCCCTTAATCCTTTGTCTCATTCTCAGGTCTAGCTCTTCTGCATTCAGGTCTAATGGAGAATCTGAAGCCTGTTACATTCCAAACACAAAACATCTTATGATGTTCTATCCAATATTTGAACAACCTTTTGAACCTTTTCTTTGTACACTCTTAACATAGATAACAAAGAGCTAAAAACAACTTGAAATGAATTATCTGCAATATTTACCATGACCCATCCCCAAATATCAGCATAGGATGGAATGTGAGCTGAGTAAGGCACAACATCTGCAGATAAGAGGAAATAACTTTAATTTGATGCAACTGATGATAAAAGAGCATCATATAAAACTGGGAAAACATGTTTAGAAAAATAAATCTATTCTTGTCACTTACACTTGAAAACTTTCCTCAAGGTGTTGTAGATACACGAGAACACTTCTGTGTGACTAAATATTCCAGCAGGTCCTGCCTGAACAAGTAAAAGATTTTAACACTCAAAAGGTTAATGAATTATGCTTCTTTTGTTTATAGGTATTGACACATATATAGTGTCTCATTTGTACCTGTGTCACAAATATGCCACCTTGATTCAGTCTGGGCTTGACAATTAACTCGTAAAAGGATTTGGTATACAGTTTATAACAAGGACCTCCATCGATTGGGTCTGCCAAGTCGCCAATTATCACATCATAGCTCTCATTTCTAGCTTCTAACTCAGCTCTGTAACATGACACACAATAGGTTTGACTTAGTGGAAAATATAATATAAGTATGTATATTAAAGAATGACACAGCAGTCACAGTACACTATTAGATTATCGAACCTGGCATCATTGATGACGACCTCAAGTCTTTGATCACGGAATGCTTCCTTGTTCACAACTAAGTACGATTTGCAGAAATTCACCACCTCCTGCTCCAGCAAGCACATGGGTTTTAACTAGTCAATAATTAGCTCCATGATATATAAATATACAAGGAAGAGCTAGCTTTATACCAAAGAAATTTTACCTCATCTATGTCACACATTACAACTTTGTCTATGGTCTTATGCCTCAGCAATTCTCTTGCAGTAGACCCTTCTCCTCCTCCCATAATAAAAACATTCTTTGGGCTAAACATGGGATACAAAAGGTAGAGAAATAAATAAATAAACAAATAAAACTGTGTCTATCTCCATATCTTGAATTATTTTAGTGCAAAGTACGTACTTAGGATTGTGAAGCAGAGCGGGATGAACAAGACACTCATGGTAGATAAACTCGTCTGTCTCTGCACTCTGAAGCTTTCCATCAATTACCAAAGCCTGTAAAGGGTACAAGAAAGTGGCACACATAATAAGAGGCTAGTTTAATTTAGGTTCTTGATCAATAAAGGTAACTTAATGTTTTAGGAGCTTGTGAACCTTTCCAAAGGGCTTCGTGTCCAACAAAGCAATGTCTTGGTACTGGCTAGCTCCTGTGTGCAATATACTGCAATCGCAGCAAAGATAAACGAATAATTATAACACATGAATGACACGTAAAACTATTTTTCGAAGTTTTTTCTCTGTAAAAAATAAAGAGAGAAAGAAAAAAAGGCAGCCACGTTACAAAATGACTCTGATGTGTAACATTAGTGCCGGACTATGAAAAGGTTAAGTTATTTTCATTTGTGTGTTGTCTGCCTTTTTCATGGCCACGAGCAAAAAGAGCTTATGACTTTTAGAATCCCTTTTACTTTTTTCCTAGCATGAGAAGCTGGAATCATAAAAATGTCTGTGATATGCACAGCCAAGAAAACTCTAGACATTAGTAGCAGACAACTTGTACTGTATTTTTGTCTCACTCAAAACCCGAATAAAAAAGCTCTTCCTTCTTTTACGTTCTTGTTTTGTGGCTTTATTCCTTTTCATGAATCTTCTTAAATCATCATTAGCAAAAAGAAATAACTAATACTAAAATGAACATGAAAAAGGTCAAAAGAGCTCTCAAAAACCGGATGAGACAGTATATTTTGTTCTAATCGTTCCAAGAAGTATATGCAGAACTTCAATATGCACGATCCTGAACGCTTAAGTAAAATAGTAATTAATGTATCATAAGAAGCTATCTTTTCAGGATGTTCTACTGAGTTACTTAAGAACAAAAATAAAAGGTGGGGATAAGTATATATGTACCTATTGAGAGCAAAACACCATCTTAAGTCCTCTTCGATCTCTTCTTCATACCAGCAACTCTTCCTGTAACCATTGAGAGAATGGGTTTGTCCATTGACTCCATTAATAGTGCCATTGCTAATGCCATTTGGTAAAGCTATCTCGCCCATGGTAGCGTGCAACTGAGAAGCTTAGAAGAGGTATTGAAGGATGTATTGGAAAGAGAGCTAAAGAGAAAAGATAGCTAGAGAAGTGTTGCAGATTGGATAGGAGAATGGGAGGGGAATATAAGGAGGTGAAGATGGTAGCGAAATCAAAAGGAACAATGATTCGGGTTGGGAATGTAAAAACCAAGAAATCTAGCAAAGTGGATGTGCTCAATACATGAAAAGCGCAATATCCTCATGGGGTTTCGTAAAGTAGAATACAAATAAGCTTCGGGGGATTTCTGAAGTTGATTTGATATCATAGTCAGGCCAATATCTTTCTTGCACTTACTCGTACACTGTAGCATGTGCATGCTAATAACAGTAATAACAGAAAGCTTTTGTTCTTTATCATTCAAAATATAACACTGAAAGAAGTAACATAGTAACAAACGTTAATGACTAACATAATTAATGTGACACACACACATGGAATAATGGTACATACCATCAACACTTTCTTGTGAACTTTATGATGGGCAGCTAAGGAATTTCTCCGGAGTACATATACATGGCATGCACAATTATATTTAATGATGTTATTGCTACAAAGTTGTCACATTGGAGATTGTTTTGTTGCGTATTGTCATATACTACAGCTACTGGTATATTAGAAAAGGGTAAAAGGTGATGATTGTGGGAGTGACAATTACCGAAAATTCTGGTAATTCTTTTTCCTTCTGAGATGTGTGCAAAATTCTTGGGTTTGTAGAGGAAGACAGAAAGAGAAGGCAGCGTGCAGTGGTAACAATCATATTTATTCTCTTTGTTGTTTCAAAAAGCTATGGAAGAGAACTGCGCGTGCCTTACCATAAGTACTAATCATCACTGTCACCATCAAAGCAACCCTTCAGACTAATAAATTTATTTTCAACCCCACCATTACAAACAAAAAATTTAGCCACCCCTTGATGTGCAATTGGATATCTCATCTAGCCACAGAGATTCTTAGTTTGTCCTGGACCAAGATATTTGTTTTGCACCGTAAAACATTATTTCCTCCCCTCCACTGACTATGATATTATAAACATGATTTTAGACACATATAATAACTGATTAACTAAGATGGTGGATATGAAAAATAAGAGACTTCTCTTACTTCAAAAAAGTATATACTCAAGTATTTATCCCTCGTATGATCCACTTTGCGGGTCCATGAGGTTTATTGGTTGTTTTTCTGTTGATGTAAGGTTGTCATCAGCATGATGTTTCCACACATAGACATTAATGAGGACAAGGAGGGGGCGTAACATAAGATACTGTTGCTCATGCTGGCCAACCATGCATTCAAAGAAATCATCCTTGGTTGGGGGTTATGGGGGAGCTATGATGAACCAGTGTCCTCATGTGTTCAAGTTATTATGCTTCCAAAACTTCAAAAAATATACAAGTAACCCCACTGTTTTCTACTTCTCATACCATCACTAAACAATGTAACTAAATACCTTTTAAAAACGAATAAATTCAAGCATGTGGTGTGCGAGATAAATAAAGTAGATGTAGAAAGAAAAATAGAGAATTCACAAACAGATGAGAACTATATTCTGTTCTGCATCAAAGTACTTTCTGTGTGATATCGTGACTTGTAAAATATACACATCACATTGCAGAAAAATAGAAAGGACAAGACGCACCAATGTACAATTTTATACAAAAGGCCGACAGTTTTCTTATTCTTCTTTTTTCTTGTGCATGAATCTGTTGATCGAAATGGATTTTCTTTTCTTATCATCTTGTCGACAAGCGGGGAAAAAAACTAAACCAAGCATGCATAGCTTTTTCATCAAATACTAATTACTCTGGGACCTTCGATGAGCCTAATTGGTTTGATCCTAATCCAACTACAGCAGATAATAAAGTAATTGATTAAGACCGAATGCTTTTGCTAGACTAAAGTAGAAAACAACCAAAATTTGGAAAGTTTCTTTTTCAAGTTACGTGGTAAATCAAAGAGTTCAGAATTAACGTCCAGGTCTTTGTAATATATTATGTGTTTTCCGCAGTCTATACTTGACAAGTGGTTGAAAACAATCAAAAGTATGAAACGATAATTTGAAATCAGAGATCCAAACTATATGGTGGAAATTGAGATTCATAGGAGATTGTTGAGATTCTACAAGCAAATATACGTCGTTTTTTGAGTGGCTTTAGCATTATTATGCTTGGGACGTTATCTCCTTGTCATAACTCAGTTCTTTTACGACATTATTTGCCAACAAAAAAATTATTGATAGGTATAAATTTAAAGTTGTTCGTAAATTATACATTTCTTAGGACCACCAATGTCCCAAAAATGATGAGGGAACATGCACTCCGATACAGAAATTTTCAAATTTCAAACCATTGATTTAAGAATTGTATTAACAAGTACTTTAAGAATACTGGTTAAGAAATCAATTGATGGTTGATCTGGATGATAGGATCAATGAGGTCCAATCTCAACCATGTATAAAGTTAGGACATCCCAATAGTTTTGATAGCAATTTCTTTGTAATTTTGGTGTAAGTTGAAAGTTTCAACTTTAACAAGAAAGATAAAGAACGTAAAACGAGAAAACACAACAAATTTATTTTCTCACGTCTCATATTAATATAGAATATTTCCAGAATCATCTTGTCTCGCAAGAATCAATCATTCTCTATCGATTAAAAAATAAAATAATTCAAATCTTATCACTATGGAAAATTATATGTCGACAGCAGTAGGTACCACTTGACAACTAGTGCGATACATTTTTTTAATAGTAAAAGAGCATCGCAATGGTGTTCTCGTTAAACAGAAAGTACCACACCATTTTTTTTAATTAAAAAGTTACAATTGTAAAGTGACTTTAAGTGTCGATATATCAACACCAATTTATTTTAAGTGTTGAAATGATTTTTCTCATTCATTTTCAATGTTAAACATATTAGATGGATCTTTTTCGATTACGTAAGAAACACATATTTTTTTTATCCATTTAAAAAAAAAACTCATCAATCGAATGATATTCATTCATAAATAACAAATGAAACTATATTCAATGCGACAAGTTTTCAATTTTAACTAGTAAAATTGTATTAGTGTCAAATTACTAATGTTTCATGCATGAGACCTGTAATATGTAATGTTGTTTGGATAATGAAGATGGATAAATATGGTGGAAAACAACCGATTAACAAAATATTCTGACCAATATAAAGAATGACAACTTCAAGCCTAGTAAGCATAAATATTAGTAAAAGAAATTAAACTCAATCTAAGTAATGACTTTTTTCCTAGACCTAAACATAAATTCAAAAATCATGCGTGTTTACTAAATCAAAAACCTGTAACAGAAATGTTAACACATATACTTATACTCAATACGCAGCTACACTAAATCGTGATGTAATTTCCCATTAGAAAGTTTATGCCTTATGCTAGGGAATGAATAATCTTTGACTCTTATTTATACATTGTATCAATATCTATAATTTATAACTAATTATGTCATATACTTACTACGTGGGTATTAATTTATTATAGTTTATAACATCTAAAATTGTCAAAACGGACTATTTAGTTTAGCCCATCAGGTGAACTCGGTTTATTTAATTTAAAAAAAAAAAAATTGTTGATTTTTAATTTAATTTTTCCTTCAGTATACTTTTTCTATAATATGAAAATTAAAATTAAATTCCAAATTATTGGAATAATCTTGCAAAAACATTATCATATCGATATACTTATAATGACTAGAGATGTCAAAATGGGTTTCAACCCATGAGCCAATCTGGCTTACCATGGGTCCAAGCCAGGTTGGGTTGAGAAAAATTCATTTTTTTTAAAAGTGGGTTGAATTCAATCCGACCTACTTAACCCACAAATATTTTTTTATTTTTAATTTTTTTTAATAATTATTTACTATCCTCAATTATATAGGTTCACAATTTAATATTTTTAAATACTAGAATGTTGTTCAATAATATTTGAATAGTTTGAATGTTTAATTAATTTGATTGTCAAGTTATATAGTTGATACTTTAATCTTTAACTATAATCTTTATATAAATTACTCAAGCAACAGTCTTATAGACTTTTGTTTTTCTAAATTAGCATGATAAAAATGTGTAGTTTTTTATTTATATTTTGTTGAATAGCATGATAGAAAATGTGTAATATTAGCCATATTTTTTTGGACTATGTGGACACTTCCTTGGAAACAATTCATCATATATTGGTGGTGAACATAATGAAAACATTGGTTCTAGATTTTACTTTGATTGTCATGTCATTAGTTGCTTAACAAATTATTTAAATATTTAAATACTTAAAAATAAATACATAAATAATTTTTTTATGTGATTTGGTGAACCAACCCACTTAACCTACCAACTCATAGTAGGTTGAGTTGAGTTATAAAATTTCAGGCTCATTATAAAGTGAGTCGGGTTGAGTTCACTCATTTTCAACCCGACTCGTAATGAGCCAACCCATGTGACTCAGTTTGACATGTTGACCATGACAAATGTTAATATATATATATATATATATATATATATATAAATTATAAATTATATTAATAAGATAATTTCGTGTGTTCAAAAAGCTCTCTTTGAAACGTATTTTATGTACGGATGTTTTTCATAAAACTCATTGCAAAAGAGTTTTTATGAGTTTTAGAAGTCTTTTTCGAAAAATATATTTCGAAAAGTTTAGTTTTGAACATATTTCATATGTTTTAGAAATTCTGTTCTTAAAATTACATCATACGAAATTCGTTCCAGAAATTTTGTTCTGCACATTTCATTCCAAAATGTTGTTTCGGAAATTCTGAAAAACTTTTGGAATATATAATCTGAAAATCACTTTTTCTGACGGCAAGATTAATTTCAAAAGTTTGAGGGGTTCACAAAGAAATCATAGAGGTGCAGGAAGTAAAAGTCTAATGTTTATTTCTAAATACAGTTGACTTTTTTAAGGAAGGCCCATTTCTAGCAGCAAATGTAGGTACTCCTTTTGCATGAGTGAGGGCCCAATATGTATTGTCAATAAAGGCGTAGCTTCTTCATGTACCTCCGTACATTTCAACTTGCACCCTAAAGTTGTGAAATAATCTGTTTACCCATTGCACCTTCTTTTTCCTCTATCAACACATCCCTCTCGCCATTTTTTGTTCCTTCCAAATGCACCCCTCTCCCCTCTTCTTCATCCTCCGCCAGCTCATCTACTTCTGCCACCCTTCAATTTCTTTTTGTTATTAAAAAATATTTTTTAGGTTGTATAACTCAAAATATAATTTTTATTTTATATTTTAGAATGTACACGTTAAACTATAACATCTATATTTTAAATTATACATTCTGACATATAAAATTTGTATTTTAAATTATATATTTTGAAACTCAAAATGAAACTTAAGAGTAAAATTGCAAGAATCAAGCTCAATGTCTCAGATCCACAAATGATAACCCACCATCTATAGACCAATCCAACTCAAGCTTATTCCATGCCAAGTTATGCAGTGGACCACATTTAGTGCATGATGAAATACAAACGTGTACTTGACATTTAGTGGTATATTAAATTTTAAATGATCATTTGAGTTGAAATTATTCAAACTTGGCATATGTGAAAAAAAATATGATTTTAATTACGTAGTTTGATCTTCTTGATTTAAAATATTAAAATAAATTGTTGGTGGGTTTTGAAAATGTTTTGATTTATAGTATATGTATGCATGAAAAGACAACACTTGAACACTAACTTTATAAATTTCTCTTTATACACTTTGTGAGTAATTAATATAGTTATTTTGTGTGTTAATAATAAATCATGTTTATATTTAATGATATAACTATTAATGCTTATATATTATCATACTATTTATTGTGGTTATAATCATAATAATTAACTTAAAGTTGTATATCATGTTAAAGAAGAGTTTTACCGGCTCATGAAATTCTTTTACTTTTTTAAACTAAAAGGAAACCTTGTATGATACTTTACGTCTTTAATTTAAACAATTAAAAAGGCCCCCCTATGTCGTTTTACAACTAAGTATGAAGCACAGAGTCATATCATGTACTATGTTACAACTTTCATAAAAAGGTAGTTTAAAATAATAGAAAATAAAATAAGTGCATAAACTCACTATTTCAATTCTAAACTCTTATTTCTCATTTACAACTTACCCTAATTTAAATACTTCATAAAAAAAAAAATTGGTAATCACAACTTTTTGAAGAGTAAAAACATAATTTAGATTAATATCTGGTTGATTTCCACATTAACTCACAATAACAATGATTTTTAATCACTCAAATATTATAAATAATCTATTAGACAGTTATTTTATAAAAATAAGTCGCTTTATCCATTTATTACAAAATTATGTCAATTTATTAATTAAGTATATAGTAGAATCAGATTTGACTAATTTTTTCATAAAATAAATCGTTTTGACCTATTTACTAATTAATTATCTTACAGAGACAGTTTAGTAACGATTTAATTTATTTTTATTTTTTTAACAGTTATAATAATTTCTAAAGTTTATATACTTTATTTAAAAATAAATTTTTAATAATTTGATTAAAAATATTTTAAATAAAATTTTATGTTTGTAAATTTATAATAAAATGTAATAATAAAATTTTAAAATATTAAGTTTTAAAATATCAAAATTTTAATAAAATTTTATTTAAAATATTTTTAATCAAATTTAATTATTGTAAATTTTATAATAAAATTTAATAATATTTTAAAATATTAAGTTTTAAAAGATCAAAATTTTAATACAGTTTTATTTAAAATATTTGTAACCAGACTTTATTACTGTAACTTTTATAATAAAATGTAATAATAAATTTTAAAATATTAAGTTTTAAAATATCAAAATTTTAATAAAATTTTATTTAAAATATTTTTGATCAAATTTTATTATTATAAATTCTATAATAAAAATTAAAATATTAAGTTTTAAAATACCAAATTTTAATAAAATTTTATTTAATATGCTTTTAATCAAATTATTAAAAAATTATTTTTAAAAAAGGTATATAAAACTTTATAAATTATATAAAAGTTAAAAATGAATAAAGCGAAGTCAAATCATGTAAACTCACCCGGTCATATAATTAACTAATAAACTGATCCATTTTTGTAATAAAGGGATTAAAACCATTCAGTTTTGTAAAGAAACCCTATTACACACTCGTAATTTTTTTATTTCTTATTTATATATTCTTTTTAGTTTGGTATGTTCAATAGAATCCCTAAAAAAAATTATCAAATAGTGACTAATTTTATGACAAAAGATAAGTTTAGAAACTAATTTTTTATTTAGAGACTAATTCTTATAGTAGCCAAAACCTCTAAAATTGGTCATTAATCAAAGTTTTTTTGTAGTAAATGTTCTGATCTCAAATATGTTGAATAACATCGTTAAGTAGTCGCATCTCACTTTAGAGTTTGAAACTTCATCATGATTTTATTCTTAAAATACATCTTGAAAAGTTGAAGAATAAAGAAATATTTAAACTTTTATTGATCTTGACTTGTAAAGAACGAGATACTGTTATTAAACATACCGGTTAGATAAAAATACTAGGGTTAAATATGTTTTTGGTCCATCAAGTTTCAGTAAATTTTGGAATTAGTCCCTCTTCAAAACTTTATACCAATTTAGTCCTTCATCTTTAGAAATGCGTGAATTTAGTCCTTTTTACCAAATTTTGTTAAGTTTATTTGATATTTTAAATGCATTTTATGATAATATTTGAGTTAACATTGAAGCGAAAATGTGTCAAATGGAGTAAACAATTCAAATATTATCATGAAATGCGCTTGAAACATCAGATAAACTTAACAAAATTTGGTTAAAAGGACTAAATTCACGTATTTCTAAAGATGAAGGACTAAATTGGTCAAAAATTTTGAAGAGGGACTAATTTCAAAATTTACTGAAACTTGAGGGAGAAAAACATATTTAACCCAAAATACTAAACTTTAAACCCGTTGTTTAAAAAAGATGATACCAAACCATTGGTTGGTAACAAATATTCCCCAGCCATGCCAATTGTGTGTTGTCTTTCTTACAACTTGTCTTTTGGAAAATTGTTACCAACTCATCGATTGGCAACAAATTTTCCCTGCCACGCCAATTGCATGTTATCTTTCTTGTAACATATCTTTTGAAAAAATAAAAATCTTTCTTACTACACCTTAGAAGTCTAACGAGTAAGTTAAAAAAGCAATTAGATTTTCCTTAGCACGAATTTGTTTAACCTAAGAATCAGTCAAACTAAATCATTACTTAAGCAACCACGTGCTTTATCAACACTTGGATTTTATTGAGAATAGTCTTCCGTTAATTATCGGTAATTTTAATCAAAAGGCTTTTCATTTATAAATTTACAGGAAAAATAAACAAATAATGCTATCATTCCTTGATTAAAAAACAAGGTTATTAAATGTAAGTATATTTTTGGTGGTTGATGAGGCAGGGGATTTCTTTACTTTATCCCTTAGATTGAATGTGAAAAGACAAATTGTTTTCTTTTTATTACTTGAACTTAGAGAGAGTGTGAGTGGTATATAGTCCCTCTAAGTTGCAAACACCACAACCAGGGTTTGATTCAATTTTATGAAGAATGAAGCTGCTGGTTTTCTTATTTCTGATAACTCTGTTCATCTCTTGCACTACTTCAGCATCCACCAATAAACACCCCTTAGACCCTTTAACACCATCTGAGTTCAAGTTGGTTAGAAGCACAGTGCAAAAAACATACAAAGCTTCATCCCCCACACTAACCTTTCAATACATTGGGTTGGACGAGCCAGACAAAGCGTTAGTCCTATCATGGGAATCTTCAAAAACCAATAAAACCAAAGCCGCGACACTACCACCTCGTCGTGCTTTAGTCATTGCCCGTTTCAAAAAACAATCCCTTGAGATCACTGTTGACCTGTCCAAAGCCTCCATTGTCTCCACCAAAGTGTACACTGGGCATGGCTTCCCCATGATCACGTTTGACGAGCAAGACTTTGTTGCGGCGCTTCCTTTTAAGTATAAACCCTTCATGGAGTCAGTGCAGAAACGGGGTCTGAATATATCAGATGTTGTGTGTTCAACAGCCTCGGTGGGATGGTATGGGGAGATAAAGAGCAAACGGAGACTGAAGCTTCAGTGCTTTTACATGAAAGGGTCTTCTAACTTGTTTGCAAGACCCTTAGAGGGTATTACAGTGATTGCTGATCTTGATGAGAGAAAGATAGTTGAATATTTTGACAACTTTGATATTCCTGTGCCCAAGGCTGAGGATACCGAGTACGTAGCTAAAAAGCAAAAGCCACCGTTTGGACCAACGTTGATGGGAGCAGCTTTTGTGCAACCAAACGGACCAGGATTCAAGATCGATGGCCACTCTATCAGGTTATATAGTTCATACCATCCCTTTTTTAGCACTGTCACTTGATTTGAGGGTTTTTATTTGCATGGATTTTTAAAGGGTTATTAATCACACTTCTATTTTTCTCTTAGATTCAACTTACATCTCCAAAAGTTATTATTTTAACATAATATTCAGTTTAAATATTTTTTTTTTATGTTACAATGATATTTTATACAACCCATTATTATTAAATGGATATAGAAAAAAAATAAGCAGTGTCAAACAATGCTTTTTCTTTTGTAAATTATATTGATCTATATTTTCTGCGTTGTTTGTAATGCATACACCATGAATTTCTTGTGATATAGTTACTATCTATTACTATTCATATTTTTTTGAAGGGTTAGTTTTATAGGTAAATATTATTTGCACATAAAATTTTACAATTTTCTTATATTTTATTTTAATGAGATTTCTAATTATTTAGTATTTTATTTTAATTAAATTTGTTATTATTTATTATTGTTTATTTTGTTCTACTTAGAAATACAACTATCCATGCGAGAAAAACACGATAAACAGACTTATTTGTATAGACGATTTCTCAATATTTTATTTTATATGATCTTTTAAATTATTAGTGTTCACAAAATTTAGAAATATTTTATAAAATTCAGATATTTTTTGTTGGACTCAATCTATCCAACAAGATGTATTGGTAGAGATACTATTGTGCTTGTCCGAGCGATTTCAATTCAGACTTTAATTCGTCACTATTCTTTTATTATTTTCTTTTTACAAAATACGGATCATTTCAAAGTATGCAAGAAAATAATAATATAATTCTTCCAACTTCATATTATTTCTAATAAGAGTGGCAATCCAGATCGGTTTGGCTCATTTAAGTTCATTTCACACTTTACCCATAAAATGTGGGTAGGATTGGCCTGCTTTGCATAAGTTCTGGCTCGTAGGCTTGTGAGCCGGTTCACTTTTTTTTTTTTTTTAATTTCTTATGATAAAGCTTTCAATATTTAACAAATTGGAAAACTTTAACAAGTTTATCAAATTAAGCAAACACTTTGCAAAGTTGAATGATAAATTGATAATTCAACATTTTTATTATATTCATATTTGTATTTTGACATACACGATGTATTCTTCAAATTTTAGCAAGCTCAAAAATTCATAACACTTGTCTTTTCCACTCATAGAATAATTTTGGAACGATTATACATAAATCTAGAAGGAAAGTAATCAATATACATAAGTGTAAGTTTTTTTTATGCGGATCGTGGACCAACAACTCGCGCAAGTTACAGGTTATGCAGGACGAGTTTTTGCGGGCTATCTTGGTCCTCCCCACATATTTTTAACATACCTACGGGCTAACCTATTGGGTCAAGCCCACATTACTACCTCTGATTCCTAAGGTGATATGTGTTTCACAGTCAAATTTTATGTTTTGAAATGAAACTCACCAGCACTAATTGACATTCATTATTGACCTTATAAAATCAATATTAATAAAATATAATGAAATTTAAACAATATACTATTAAATAAATATAACATCATAACTTAACGGTACAAAAAATAACATGCTTTTAAAACATTAAAATCAAATATATCATACAATTTAGATTTATGCATCCACAATATATAATAAATATATAATAGTACACTATTAGAAATTTTCATATGTTATGGGATTTTAGTTGCAAATTTATTATAAAATTTTACAAGAAAGTACTATTTTTCTTATTCTTTTAAGAGTTTTAATTTGCAGATAATTCATTTGTGGATAATCATTTCCTACAAAATTAGAAAATTTAAAAGTATTTCTTACAAATTCTTTTGTGAAAAGTGTTTGGTGCAAAATATTTTGTAAAAAAATTAGTAAAAATTTAATACAAAATATTATTCATAACAAAATTTATAAGTATTTTCTAAAATAAAAGTTTGTGAGAGAAAATTGGCAAGAAATTTAAATGTTTTTAGTGGTGTATTTTTTAAAATTATAAGTTTTTTTTTGAAAAAAAAAATACTTTTTACTTTTTCATTTTCAAAGAAGAGAAAACAGAAATAATATTCTAAAAATATTCTTTGTAAAAATCGTCAGCATGCTAGATGAATTTTTTAGGTTTATAGCTTTATAAATTTGAGGTTTAATTAATTTTTAATTACCGATAAATATTGATATTTTTAATTAAATTTTTCTTGAGTATTCAAAATTGTTATACTTTTTCAATTGATTTATCTGTTTTTTTTAATTAGGAGATGTAATTATTATTTTGTTCCATTATTTTATTTATTTATCTTTATTTATTAAGACAAGCAAAAAGCTATCAAAATGGGTTGGAATCCGTAAGCCAACCCGGCTCACCATGGGTTCGGGTTGGGTTGGGTTGAAATTTTTTTACAAATTTTAATACGGATCGATTTTTGACTCAGCTCACCTGGTTTGAACCCGTGGTGAGCCGGGTTGGTAAAGGGTCACACAAGTTTTTTTTTGTTAAGTTGGGCTTTGTATTTGGGTCATGTTATGTTGTTTTTTTTAGTCAACACACAGATAATTTGTATTTTTGTGATTTTGGTTTGTATTTGGATTGTATTAAAGTTTATTTAGATTTTAATTAGAATTATAATCTAGTTTTGACTAAAAAAATTGTATTTTTTTAATTAAGTGAGCCCGTGAGCCAACCCGTTTAACCCACCAACCCGCAGTGGGCCGGGTCGGGTTAGAATTTTTTTGGCTCGCTAATAAGTGTGTTGGATTGGATTGACTGACTAAATGATCAACCTGAGGTGGATCGAGCTGGGTCGGGTTAGGTTATCCGTTTTGACAACTCTAAACAAAACTTTATGATTAATATAAAATAATACCACGTTCATTGTAATAAAAAAATGTCAAGCTTCCTTGTTGCCTTTCATATTATCATCTATATTAATTAAAATAGTAATTAAATGATTGTTCATGTCACTGTATATTATTAATAAAAACTTAAAATTTAATTAAGTCTACTAATAATAAATGTGATCATTCATATATTTCTTTTAATATGCTTACAAATATTTATAAAATGAAAATTAATTGGAAATTATCCATAAAAGAAAAATCTGAGAAAAAACTGTGAAATATATATGAGTGAACTTTTTGTTTCTTTGAATGTACGACCAGTTGGACTAATTGGAAGTTCCATGTGGGATATGATATTCGAGCTGGACCAATGATCTCCTTAGCATCGATTTATGATCTTCAACAAAAAAGGTATCGACGAGTGTTATATAAAGGATATATATCAGAGTTCTTTGTGCCATATATGGACCCAACTGCAAATTGGTACTTCAAGACCTTTCTTGACAGTGGTGAATTCGGGTTTGGCCAATCCATGGTGTCACTTGAGCCTTTCGCTGATTGCCCACCCAATGCTGCATTTTTGGATGCATATTTTGCAAACGAAGATGGTGTGCCAGTAAAAATACCTAATGCAATTTGTATCTTTGAGAAGTATGCTGGGGATATCATGTGGCGCCACACAGAAACAGAACTCCATGATGAGGAGGTAATATGCCCTGATGTTTATTAAATTTTTAAACTTTTGCTATTAAATGTATAGGCATTCATAAATTGAACTTTAGCAGATAAGGGAAGTTAGGCTTGATGTGAGCCTAATGGTGAGAACCGTTTCAACTGTGGGAAACTATGATTATATCATAGATTGGGAGTTCAAGCCAAGTGGTTCCATAAAAATGGGGGTACGTATGATATACATATTATGAAAATTTCTCATCTTCTCAAACTCTTCGTATAAATAATACATACATATATTAGTATTTATACAATTAGTAGTACATGTATGAACTCTTGAAACAATTAGTAGATACACTATTTATTAAATGCAATGTGTCAATATTTTATGTTTTCTGATGTTAAAGAATTGTGTTCGTGTGTGTGACAGGTTGGTCTGACAGGAATTTTGGGTATCAAAGGAACATCATACACCCATGTGGATCAAATTAAGGACGATGTCTTTGGCACATTGTTGTCGGACAACACCATTGGTGTGCACCATGATCATTATCTCACATATCACCTTGACCTTGACATTGATGGCCAAGCCAACTCTTTTATGAAGACCAATTTGGAGACCGTGACAGTAAGGAATCACAGTTCACCAAGAAAAAGTTATTGGTCTGTGGTGCGTGAAATTGTTAAGACAGAGGCTGATGCTCGAATCAAACTTGGTTTAAAGCCATCTGAACTAGCAATTATAAACCCCAACAAGCAAACAAAGCCTGGAAACAAGATGGGTTATCGTTTATTCCCAAGCACAGTGGCTCACCCACTTTTGCTCACCGATGATTATCCACAAATTAGAGGTGCCTTCACCAATTATAATGTGTTTGTAACACCGTATAACAAGTCTGAGAAATGGGCAGGTGGGCTATATGCTGATGAGAGCAGAGGAGAAGACACTTTAGCTGTTTGGAGTCTGAGGTATATACAATTTATAAATAGTTGAATTGAATATATATAACAAAGATAGGTATGAGGTCTATTACTAGAAGTGTGATTGTTATTAAATTGAAAGTGTTATTGTAATGCAGGAATCGAAGCATTGAAAATAAAGACATAGTTATATGGCATACAGTTGGGATTCATCATGTGCCATGTCAAGAAGATTATCCTATTATGCCAACACTAAGTGGTGGATTTGAGATAAGGCCAACAAATTTCTTTGAGAGAAATCCGGTTCTTAAAGCTAAAACTCCAAAACTTGTGCTTTTGCCCAAGTGCAACTCTCAACCCTAAATTGTTTTTCTACGTTGTTCACATTTTATAATTTTAATTTTACTTTTTACTGTATAATTATTTGTTAAATTTTTAAAAATTAACAATTACTTTTATATATTTTTTTATACGGATAATAATATTTTGATCCACTTTTTTTTGACTTATTTTTAACCCATCACTTCAATCATCCTTAGATCATCACATTATACCACTACAAAAAATCAAAATAGATAGTTGAAGGGTGATTGAAGTGATGAGTTAGAATTGGGTCAAAAAAAGTGAGTCAAAATATCATTATTCTTTCTATAAAATTGTCTTCTATAAATTTGTTCATCTTCTCTTTTTTTTTTTCCTATTCATCTGTCAACATTTATTTTCTCATCCTTTCTCCATTCATTTAACTTTATTTTTAATAAATATAAATTTATTTTATATGTTAACTTAACAACATTACAATATCATCACCTACTAATATAATATCATATATATTTAAAAAATACAAACACGATAGCGTCTATGTTTATGTTAATATATATATAAAAAAAATTATAGAATAATATAAATTGATTACCCTCATTTTTATATATTAAAATGTAGCAATTTTTAAATATTTATCATATAAAATTTGTTATTACTCTATTAAAATTACAGCATTTTTTATATTTTAAACAGTTCTAAAATATTTAATGAGATGTATTAAGTATTCCAAAGTATACACATTGCTTTTAGCAAGACTCGATGTAAATACTTATTTTATTGGTTAAAACATATCTTTGGTACCAATTTTCGTTTTTTTGTCAAATTAGTTATAATTTTGTTTTTGTGCTCAAATAGGTCCTAATTTTTGTCAATTTTGTGCAATTATGCTCAATTAGATCCTTTTTTTGCCGTTTAAATCATTAACGACCATGAACAGTGATTACCAGGTGTCACTTCGTGGTTTTTTTGATTTTTTTTTAACTTTTTTTAAATGCACAAGTGTCATATGTCAAAGTCAATGTTTTATATTCAATTTGATCCCTATATGTGTGATTTATGTTGAATTTAGTCTCAATTTTTGTTAACACAAATCAATTTTTGCTCTCTCCAAATTATTAATTTTTATATTAAAATTCATATTTTTAAATAAATATTTTTACATAATATATTAAAATTCACATCATTATAATTTTTATATAAAAATTAAATCTGATCTCATCTTGACAATAACTTATTTCACAAAACTTAAAGAAAATTGAGACCTAAAACATATTTTAACCTATTTTATTTTAATACTTCTCCATTTAATAAATAAATATGATAAATAGGAAAATTGAACTATTATTCGATTAATATAGATATTTGTTGTAGAGAATATAAGTAGAAAGATATATAATAAATAAATAATTTATTAAAGTGACAACCTCTATCATACTTTTGCTGGTACCATGTCTAATCAAACAAACTGACCTATTTTAATTTAACTAATTAAAATTTCAAATGGCTTGTTAAGAGATTTTATCCAGTAAAAATTGTGCGCAATTTCATCGGAAAAAATCAATTGTTTTATATAGAAAATATTAAATATTTAATGATTTGATTAATTTAATTTAGTTGTTTAATAGAATAACTTTATTAACAATTTTATGCTTCTGAACTTCTAACATATACATATGCAGGATAAGAGCATTATTATTGTTCAATTGAAATTATGAAATTTTAATCAAAGTTTCTAAATAATTAAAAATGTATAATAAGGTGCATTTAAAATGTCCTAGTATAATCACTTGTACACTTCCTGTAAGTAAATATTTTTATTTTTAATAAATAAAAAAGAAAAATAGGAAAATGTTAAATTATTATTTAATTCATATAAACATGTATTGTAGAGACTATAATTGAAAAGGGAAATAAATAAATTATTGAGGTGAATAGTGCTCTTCATATGCATTGCATTGTCTCTAATCAGGCCGTAGATGTTATTTTTACTAATAAAATATAAAATTCTTATTATATCAGTGACTATTTGTTATGTCAAAAATAATATTAAAAATTATTTAATAATAACATTCTCTAATTATTTTTTTTCTCAGCCACAGTTTTCTGAAAGGTCAAATTTGTGTCCTTATTTAGAATAGTAATATATATTCTCAAAATATACTAATTAAATTGCTATTAATATAATTACTTTAAAAGGTTCTTATTAAGCATATTGATTAAGAATTTAATACCTTTACTTTTTTTTAAACCACCCAAAAGGTGCATTGAAAACATGGGGACTTTATTCAATAAAAAATCCTACTTTTAATTTCTTAATAGTACTTAAGACTCTAGTTAGTATTTTCAATTATTAATTTATACAATTAATGCGTATAAACAATTTTGCATATAAAAATTAAAAAAAAACACCCATCTGAGTGTCTAAAAGTATTCTGTATTCATGTTATACTTTCTGTCGGTTCTTGTTCAAAACTTTGTCCATGAATTTCAAGATTAGAGTATGCACAACATCCTTGCCAAAATGGCTTTGTGTGCAAATTATGTAACCATGTTTTCTCAGTCTTTCATGCATTCATAGTTCATAGAGTGTCTCATTTAGACATTACAACAAAACTCAACTGTGAGAATTATATATAACAAAACTCAACAAATTACTTTTACTCTGGCCCGTTTAGGGTGGTGTCTATATGGGCCAAGCCCAGACCACTCTGCAGGCTAATGTGTTACTCCAATGATTTTTATATGTTGAATTTGTGCTCTTAATATTTTTGTTGCAAGTAGGATGAAAAAAGACCTTCCAAACTTATTTTTACTCGACTCATTGTTGACCATAAAAAATAAATCGGTTCGACATAAAAAAAAAGAAAAACAAATTGTAACACGTCTCTCTATAAGTTGAACCGACGGTCTGATCTATTATTTTTTTAGCCTTAATTAGTTGGCTTAATGAATTGGAACATACCCAGTTTAGTCTCAAAGTTTCGAAATGATAATTAGTTTTAAGTTTGTTTCAATTTAGTACTCAAATTTAAAATTGTGCATTAATGTAGAGTACACTCCGTTAATTTTTCACAAACCGTTAACTGTGTATTGTGTCAGCCTCTGTTTTTTTTTAATTTAAAAAAAAATGTCATGTGTCAAATCATTTGTGTGACACATGGCATTATCAATGACACGTGGCAAGGTACCATCACGTGGCAAGGTACCTGACAAGTGTCATTGTCATGATTTTAATTTAGTCCCCACATGTGTCTATTTGTTTCAATTTAGTACCCATATATATTTATTTGTTTTAATTTAGTCCCCGCTCTATTTGTTTCAATTTTGTCCGAATATTTTCTTACAAAATAAAGAAATATTGTATCTCCCTTAAGACCAAATTTATTATCTATATAAATGTTATATTTATATTTGTTATTAAAATGACTTATAAAATTAAATATTGAAATTTATATTAAAGTTTAGTAACAAAAGTCATGAATAACAAATTTATCAAAACTTTGTTATTCAGGAATATAACAAATATCAATATAACAAAACATAAATTTGTTATTTATGACTTTTACCATTAACTTTAATATAAATTTCAATACTTAACTTTATAAGTCATTTTTAGTAACAAATATCAATATAACATTTATATAAATAATAAATTTTGTCTTAAAAGAGAGACAATATTTCTCTATTTTGAAAAAAAAAATATTTGAACAAATTCAAAAAAATAGAGTGAGGACTAAATTGAAACAAATAAACATATATGGGTACTAAATTAAAACAAATAGACATATGTGGGGACTAAATTGAAATCATGACAATGACACTTGGCAAGTACCTTGACACGTGGCGGTACCTTGGCACGTGGCGGTACCTTGCCATGTGGCGGTACCTTGTCACGTGTCATTGATAATGCGACGTGTTACACCAAAGATTTGACATGTGGCAATTTTATTTTCTTTCAAAAAAAAATTAAATTTAAAAATTAAAAAACCAAAGGCTGACATGTGGCATGCCGTTAACGGCGTTTGTGAAGAATTAATGGAGTGTACTACATTGATGTACAATTACGAATTTGGATACTAAATGTAAACAAACTTAAAATTGTGTACCATTTTGAAACTTTGGGACCAAAATAGATATGTTCCGACTAATTAAGGCTAAAATATCACCTTTTTAGTTTTTTTTATCTTTTTAAAAGTTATTTTAGTTTTTTATTTTTAAATCTTTTTTATATATATACACTTACAAATAAATATTTAAAACATATTTAATTATATAAATACTTTTCAATTTTTTTTGATTAATTTATATTTTTAATTGAATAAATTAAAATAATTATTATATTTACATATTGAATTATTTTATTATAATTAATAATTAAAACTTAATTTATAGATATTAATTATTTAAATTATAATAATATTATATATTTAAGTCTTTAAAATAATATAATATAGAAAATTTACTTTTATATTTTTATTTTTAATTTTAATTTTAAAATATATAAAAAAATAAACGGATCAATGAGTTAGGGGCCTACTGACCCACCTTTAACCTATCAATTTAACAAGTTAGATGAACCAAATCAAAATAACTGACGGATTTAAAATTTCAATCAAGTCCGTCTCATTTTAACGGATTGAACTGCAAACTAAAATCTCTTTTAACATATATATATATATATATATATATATATATATATATATATATATATATAGAGAGAGAGATATATGACATGTATTTACCGAATGGTAAAATTCATATTCAAAACAATATCATAACCCTAGAGTTATGTTGAATAATAAAGAAAACTTTTCAGAAAAATGAAAAATTGACTTCAAAGTGTACAATAATGCACTTTTTTTTCTCTCTTATCAATAATAAATAATTTTACATTATAATAAGATACTTAAGACATTTCAAACTTTTATTTTTTATATATACAAATTATAAACATTAAAATAATGTGATGTTCGCGAATATAAATAACAATTTTTTATCATAACAAACTTATGTAAATCAGTCTATGTATAATCTCCGAAATAGTTATGTACGAGATAATTTAAAAGGCAAATAAATAAAATGGTATTGATTTATTATAAATTATAATATGAGTGGATAAATTTAAGGATTAGCATAGTTAATATGTCAAAGTTTATAGTGATGTCTAAAATGACTATATTTAAATTAAATTTTGATATTATAATTAAGGGTCTTGTTAACCAGTGTTTGAATACTAATGCGATGTTCGCCAATATAAATAACATTTTTTTATCACAATAAAATTATGTAGATCAATCTATGTATAATCTCTGAAATAGTAATGTACGAGAGAATTTAAAAGGCAAATAAATAAAATGATATTGATTTATTATAAATTATAATATGAGTGGATAAATTTAAGGATTAACATAGTTAATATGTCAAAGTTTATAGTGATATCTAAAAGGACTGTATTTAAATTAAATTTTGATATTATAATTAAGGGTCTTGTTAACCAGTGTTCGAATACTGCTAACCAGTATTCGGACACCGGTTAAAAATAATTAATAAACATTAAATTTTACAAAACTTCATAATTGATTATAATATTTAATGAATTCTAACCATAACATTATTAATGCAATCTTACTTTATTTAGAAAATAAAAATGTGTAAAAGTATTACACAAATGTAGTTAATAAGTTTTTTGATGCATACAACAACAAAAAAATTAAAAGATTATTAAATAATAAAACAATTATAACAATGTTATACCGTTTTTTTGGTTTTTTTTAATTGTTTTTCTTTCATTTTAGTGTTGCTATAAATTAAAATATAATTAAATGTTAAAAGAAAATTAAATTAACATAAAAATCAACAAAAGACAAAGTAAGCAATCCGGTTTATCAACTATAAGTGATAAATGATTAAACATGTAAATGAAGTAAAACTACATTAGTGAACAAATTTGTCCTCTAAATTAAGCAAAACTACGTTAATAATTATTAAAGTCAGAATTTATTTATTAGAGTCAACTATATAATATTTATGAATTTATATTATTTTAATTAATGAAATTAATTATTCCAAATTTAAAATACATCATTAATTATATATTAAAGAATGACCTTAGTCACAACAGGTTAGCATTCCCTATAATTAAATATTAGATAATTTTTCAAAATGTGAAGACAATAGTAACAAATTTTTTATTCATAGATATTTTAAAATTGTAAAATGTATTAAATTAAATTAATTCATCTATTAAATATGTTAACATTTAATTAATAATACACTTAAAATATCTATCTTTGTATAGTCTATATGTTAAATATTTATACTAATTACACAATAATTACCATTTTCCATCATCTTTATCTCTTTTATATTTACTAAATAAAAATTTGTTATATTTTAAAGTTATTATATTTAGTTCTAATTTAATATTTTCTATATAAAACTATTGAATATTTAAATATTTTGTATAAGGTCACATTTACTCTTTCTTTTTAAGTTGAGTTAGATTATTACCGGGCATAAAAATATTTTAATTAACTCTGTCTGCATTTATTAATTTACTTGTTAAACTAAATTAATTAGTGAGTCGGTCAAGCCTATAAGTTTTGATAAATATTTAAAATAGCTTGATACTTCATTAAATATTTCTTTTGGAACACATTCATTACATAAATTCAATTTAATACCTTTAAAAAAAATTTAAATAAAATGGTTAAATTTTACCTGCAACATTGCATTATTACATACATAAAGTTTATATAACTTAACGTGCATGATGGTTAACTTAATATAAAACATTGAACATTTAATAATGTAATATAAATATAAAGAGTTATCCAAAGATATGACCTGATTTTTCCCTCATTTTTATATAAAAAAATGTTTTGACTGAAAAATATAGTATTTTTTAATATTTATGATACAAAAATTTATTATTACTCTATTAAAATTACAACATTTGTTTTAATTTTAAATAGTTCTAAAATATTTATGAAGGTTTATTAAATATTTTGTAGTATATACACATATTACTTTTAGCAAGACTCTAAATGTAAATACTTATTTTAATTTATTATTTTTCATTTAATAAATAAAAAGATAAATTGGAAAATATTGAACTGTTATTGAAATAATATAAATGTTTGCTGTAGAGATTAGAAGTAGAAAGATAAGTAACTGAATAAATAATAATTTATTAAAGTGAGAAATTATCTAATCCAACATTGATTTTTTTTAATATTAATTAATTAAAATTAGGCCTAATTTTGTAGAAAAAATTTCAATCATTTTATTCTGAAAATATTAATTAAAATAAACATATAATATTTTAAAAGTATAAGATCAATCAATATATTTTTAATTAATGTTAATATTCAATTAATGTAAGAATTTTTCATAATTATTTAATTAATGTTAATATTTTTGCGTATGAAGTTTGACTGAAAAGACAAAAAAAATCGCGTATGAAAAATATTAAATATTAAATGATTGGATTAATTTAATTTAGTTATTGAATTGATTACTTTATTATGAATTTTATGCCTTTGTAGTTCTTAACATATACGTATGTAGGATAAGAACATTATTATTGTTATATTGAAATTATGAATATTTATTCAAAGTTTCTAAACAATTAATGCTTAATAAGTTGCATTAAAAATTTCCTACGTATAATTACTATTAGTAAGACACTTAGTGTAAGTACATACTTTTATTTAATTCTTTTTTTTAATAATAAAAAGACAATTAGAAAATGTTAAATTATTATTTAATTCACATAAATATGTGTTGTAGAGTCTATAATTGAAAATGGAAATAAATAAATTATTGAAGTGATAACACTATATTCTTCACATGCATTGTAGCTGCTGATAAGGCACCGCAAATGTTTTTATGTTATAATTAAAGATGTCACATAAACTTCTTTTTTTTTTTTAGTATTGTCTGAATTTGTTCTCGTTTTGATGAGAAATTTTTGCATTTACTCAATATAAGTATGAGTATGAAGAATTTTTGACTTTTTCAATTGCGTATGAAGATGAGTATGTGGATGTACATGAGAAAGTATATTTTCCTTTCTCAATTTAAGTATTTAATAGCACAACCATTTCATTTATTAGGTAATATAAAAAAGCAATTCTTTTTTTATTATTATTAATTTTTGTTTCATTTGAAGAACTATTTTGTTTCGCTAAAACAATATTTTTATTTATTTATCAACCATTGAGTATATATGTTGATATTTGAAAAAGTTTTATTAGATCTCTGAGGTATTTTTTATCTTATAATACCCTTAATTATACATTTGTTTTCTTTTGTGCAATTTATTTCAATAGTCTTTCAAATTGTTTCTAAAGATTTGTTAATTTTTTAATATTTTTATTTGTTGTTTATTTTTATCATGTATAATACTATTTCGATATGTTTTATCTAATTATTTTTTATTTTCTAACTCATTATCAATCATATTGTAATTTTTTCACTATAATTGTATAAATAACTTTTATTCACTACAATATAAAAATTTAATGTAATTGTCATGAATATTTTTTTATTATCATCCAACATATATTGAAGTTCAAAAAATATAAGATATATGTTAAAATTTTATTGTTATGTTTATTATTATTTTTTCATCATTTTTGATCAAGTGATGTATTATAAATTTTATTAGTATATAAAAAAGAGATTCATTAGAATTTAAAAATTGAAGTAAACAAACATTTACAATATATTTTAATTTGAATATTTTTTTTCTTTTATATTTTTTTAAAATATTTTTAAATTTTGTCAACTAGGTTCATTAATGTTTGCAAATTTAATAAATATTTTGGTTCTTATGAAAATTTATTTGGTATTTTAATATAAAATGTAAACAATTATAATTTATTTCAAAGTATTTGATAACGAAGAAACAATCATCCTCCTAATATTGAATATTTGATAATATTATGTTTCCTTTATTGTAATTTTTTATTATTTTATAAAAATCAATTAAAATTAATATTGAAGTAGTAAGAAAATAGGTACGGGTATGGGTACGATATTATATCCGTTATCCAGTGGGGATGAGGATGAGATAAAAGTTTGATACTCGTTGGATTTGAGTACGAGGATTAATTTTTTTTTTTTACGAAAATAAGTATGGAATAGCGAAATCTGTCCCCCCTCTACCCCGTTGTCATCCCTAAATATAATAAAGGAAAATTATAATATAATTCCCATTTTTCTTTATTCTCATTATTTACTTTCTCATGTGAGCGAATGTGTTTCATTGATTATTTTAAAGGTAAAAATAGTGATATACATTCATACTAAGTCACGTTAAGAAATAAAAGATAAAATAAAAAAATAAGAGTGATAATATAATAAAATATAAAATTCTACTTATTATATATATATATATATATATATATATATATATATATATATATATATATATATATATATATATATATATATATATTCGTGAGTTGTTTATTTTGACCCTATACAATTAATGTGTTATGTCAAAAATAATATATTTTGTATTTTGACCACTAATTTTTGTTTGGCCAAACGCGTTTCCCTTTCTTGGAAAAGTAATATATATTATATACTGATTAAAATATTATCATTATAATAATCTATTTAAAAAGCTCTTATTAAGCACAATGATTAAGAAATTAATGACTTTAATGTTTTTCAAAACCACACAAGAGCTGCATTGAAAACCATGGGACTGTATTCAATATAAAACAAAACTTCCCATTTCTTTATTTCTTAATAGTACTTAAGAGCTCTAGTTAGTATTTTCAATTATTAATTTATACAATTAATGCGAATAGACAATTTGGCATATAAAAAAAACTCATCTGAGTCTCTAAAAATATTCATGTGTGTTCTTGTCCAAAACCATGTCCATGAATTTGAACAACACGAGCTTTGAGCCTGCTGGTTTCAACTATGGACATCATCCTCACCAAAATGGCATTGCGTGCAAATTATGCAACCATGTTTCCCCAGACTTTCAAGCATTCATAGCCCACACAGAGTCTCATTTTGCTCAGCAAAACTCTACTGTGAGAAGGATGTATTCACCAAACCATGTCAACTCTCAAAGGGAAATCATTCCCAACCCTTTGCGACCAAATTTTCATAGGCCAACGATGATGCAGGAAACAAGAAACTTTAACAACACAGTTTTCCAGACATCACCACTGCAACCTGTTTTGATGCCTAGACCGAGAACAAACTTATTTTCTCATACTAGGCAACCGGTGATTGCTGCTTCACAATCTTTTCATGGTCCACCTTTAGGTGTGTCGTTTGACAGGAACAGTGTTAACAAAATGGCATTGTTTCCTTCTCCGCTGATCCACCAAAGAGAGATGAAGACTTCTCCAATTGATGGAACTAAGCCATATATCAACTTGCTGGATAAACCCATAAATAACAATGGATTTTTCAAGTGTGCTATCGTTAGTGCTAATCCATTGGATCTTTCATTGAGACTTTAGAGCCTTAAGGATTATTTTCTGTGTCATCGATATCAGATATTTTTTAGCTTAAAATAAGGTAGTTTTAATTCTGTCGTGTTGATTTTATTTTAGCTTAAAGATGTTAAAATTGTAGAGAATAAGATGAGAAAAGTTCATATTGAATAGAAATGTCAGTTTGAGATTTTATTAAATGAAAGATATTTTTTTTTTTTTTTACATTATACCGGTTGATAATTTATTTTTAGCGTTTTTTTTTTTGTAATTAAAAAGGTTATTTCTTTACTTGTAAAGAAAATAGAGAGATTGAAAGTAAAATAATAGATGTGAAGTGTATATAAATATTTATTGGGTGTGAAAATAGTAATTTTAAATATTATCATGTTCAATAATTAAATTAAAGTTAGAATCACAATTAACGGGTGGGATTACGCAAGTATAAACAATCTGCCAACGCATTTTTTTTATCCTGACTTTTTACTATTATTTTTGTTGTGATTTTCTTTCCTCTCATTGAGTCTTATTTTTTCCTATATATTCGATGTTTAAAATTGTAATTATAGTGACAACTGAAATGTGACGACAAAAACATACGAGTTTAATTAGGTCTAAAGTTTGAAATTCACGATTCCCATCTTGACTAAAGATATTAATTTCTGTTACAGAAAAGGACTTGTGAACAATAAAAATATCGACCAAGGTTTTTCATTATTGAAATTTTCATGTGACATTTTGTCTTTTCTCTTAAAGAATCTTATGTTTCATTTAAAATTTTCAATTATAAGTACAATCATATATAGCGATTTAACCCCACATACAATAGAAAAATAAAAAAAATACCGATTTATTATACTACAAGAAAATCAGAATAACAAAATATAATTAATTATTATTGTGACAAATTTAAATATTGGTTTATAAAATAAAAGTTATTGATAATAAAAAGTTTTAAAAATTATAATAGATCTCTAAATTAGTAATCAATTAAGATAATTTTTATTATGAATTGATTTCTAGATTGGTCACTAATATTAATTACTAAGATGTTTACTATCTAATAAGTTGGTCATTACATTGGTCTTTAAGTAGAAAATGGATCAATAAATATGTTTTTTGTGGTTATTATTTAATTTTTTTTTTGTAGTTTTACGGTTTCACAATTTCCTATTTATATCAAAATTAAATGTTAGCCACTTTAAAATAATAATGAATTATAAATATGTTAGTTTGATTTATTATATTTAACCTTTTTCATGTATTATTACGATTTTCTTTTTCTGGGTAGGTCCCTCCATACTGCACAATAAAATCTCATCTTATATTTATTTTAATTGTGAATCACTATTTAACATTTTAAGCAAAATTGTTGTATGTCTTATAATATAAATTGAATAAGAATATCTTTTTTTACTTTAATAAAAATAAAATGTATGAAATACTTTATGTTGCTTCGACCATATTAATAGTTTATAAATGATATTTAAGATATTTTGGTTGAGTTTTGATCCATAAATAGAAATGTCATGAGTTGGGTTGAATAATAACTACATGCAACTCAAATTTTTACAAAAAAATTCGCTATCTGTTTTATTATTTGTGCGGATACTTGTTTAAAAAATATTTGTAGATTTTTTGAAACCCACATATATCAGCGAGTATCTGCAAATATATTAAAAAAATATATTTTATAAATTTTTAAAATAAAATATATTAAATTTAATATAATAATATATAAATTAAATTTTAATTTTAATTAATTTTAATTTTTTATAGGTAACGGGTATCTATAAGTACGGATAGTATGATACCTACACCTAACCCATTTGTAAACGGATATTAAAGTGTTCGCTACCCGCGAATAATAAATACTCGCAAATACTAACTATCCACCATAAATTTTATTTGCGGATATTCACGAATACGGATATTTTTGTCATTCTATAAAAAAAGTAATTCTATTTTGTTACTTTAGTTATATTATATATCAAATCACTTAATTAGTTAAATATTAATTTGTAAATATTTGAATTTAAATCAGTATATTGCAATTTCAATCCTTTGATAATCAGAATCAAAATTAAATATGAATAAAATGTTTGCAGGCTCACAACATATCATAGCATTGAAAATAATAATATAAATCTGTTAGCGAACTGAAAAATATTATTGATTTTTACATTATTCTTATATTCGTCATGTTTATGGGTAAGAATAATTAAAAAAAAAGTTTGAAGAAAAGTTTGGAAAAGAAGACGAAAATGGAAAGTTTAAAAAATAAAGTAGAGTGACTGGTTGTATAAAAATAGAGACCTAGGTAGGTACCAAGTAGTTTCGAAAGTATTAAATAATTTTTGAGTTGTAAGTACCAATTATATTGGCACCATATTTTTGAAAAGTATGTACTAATTATTTTATTATTGTTAAGATAATATAAAGAAAAGAAAAAGAAAGATCACTGGAAGGGCTACATATAAACCAATGTTTTGTACCATTTGTATAAAAAATTAGTAAGAATAAAAAGGGGATGTTGATATTGACGAGGAAAGCCATGGATGCAACAACAAAAGTTACACTGCTCAGTGTAATGCTCTTTTGGAGCTGTGTAGAATGCGACCATCCTCACCCACTTGACCCTCTAACCTTTTCTGAGCTCAACCTTGTCCAAACCATAGTCCAAAACGCATACCCAGCCTCAAAAACCACCAACCACAACCTCACCTTCAACTACGTGGGTTTGGACGAACCCAACAAGTCTCAAATCCTCTCATGGATATCCTCAAACCCCAAAATCAAACCATCTTCTCCTCCACCTCGTCGAGCCTTCGTCGTAGTTCGCTTCAAAAAACACTCGCACCAGATCACAGTGGACTTGTCCACACGTTCCATCGTCTCAAAGAATGTGTACGAAGGAAACGGGTACCCTATGCTGACCTTCGGCGAGCAAACCGTGGCGTCACAGCTTCCATTCAGCTACGAACCGTTTAAGGAGTCTTTGAGGAAGAGGGGTTTGAACGCGTCTCAGGTTCTGTGTGCTTCATTCACTATTGGATGGTTCGGAGAAGCAAAGACCAAACGGAACGTGAAGGTTAAGTGTTACTACACGAATGGCACTGCAAATTTGTACGCCAGGCCTTTGGAAGGGGTGGCTGCAGTGGTTGATCTGGATGACATGAAAATTGTTGGCTACAATGATAGATACGTGATTCCAGTGCCCAACGCAGAGGGTACTGAGTACAGAGCTTCTAAGCTGAAACCACCGTTTGGTCCAAAGCTTAAGGGAATTGCAGTCACGCAACACGGTGGACCTGGATTCACCATTGAAGGCCATTCCGTCAGGTACCATTAATTCTTTGAAAAAAAAACTTATTTGACACCATTTGATTATTTTAGATTTTATTTTCTTCCTTTCTTTAAGCATTTCTTCCTTCTTCGTGATTCAACTCAAAGTGCATTTTGAAAAAAGAAAATTATGCTTTTAGGGCGTTATGAAACAACTACTTTTTAACCAATAATTAGTATATTTAGTGATTTCACATCATTTTGAAAAAAGTGGGTAGGAAGAAAATATGCGTTATTTTTGTGGATGAGATCCATTAGCGGTGTGATTTGAATAATTCTTTTAGACACAGGAGATGATGTCGGTATTTGTAGTTTTGTATGTAAGTGCACTTTAAAGTTTCGTGAAGAAAATTATTATATCGATAAATTAGTTAATTTAATTTTTATTTATAAAAACTAATATAAGTGATTTTGTGTTTTGTTTCTGTGTATTTATTTAATTTTTTCATAAAAACTATAATTTGTTTATGTTTGGTGTGATTACTTATAATTTGTATTTTTTTTCTAATAAATTTTCATATAATTATAAATAATTGATGGAGTGATATCAAAGCTCCTATAATTTATATTTTTTTTAATAAATTTTCATGTAAATAATTGATGGACTGATATAAAAAATAATGATACATGGACTTATATTTGAAAAAGATATAATAACATTTTACATTATTAAATAGGGAACTGTAGACATATTATTAGAATAATGGTGACAAAGAAGAGCTGTCAAAGTTGGTCAGAATTCATGGGCTAACCCGGCCCATTACGGGTTTGGGCTGGGCTGGGCTGGGTTGGGTTAAAATTTTTTTACAAATTTTAGTACGGGTCAATTTTTGACCCAATCTACAAGAACCCAACTCACCCGGGTTGAGCCCGTGGTGGGTCGGGTTGGTCCACCAATTCGCATGGTAACACACATTATTGGATTTTGTAATGTTGGGTTGTTTTTTTAACCAAACATATTGGTGGTTTGGCAAATGAAAACCTAGCTTCAACTAATAAAATTATAATTATTGAAAAAAGTATAATTAGTTTGCTGAAAAAAATATTGCACTCAATAAAAGATGTGGTAAGTTACAAGAATGCTTTGATCTTAGATAGTAATTTGTATTTTTATTTATTTATTTTGGTTTGTATTGGAGTTTAACATCATTTTGGATTATATTGAGATTGTATTTGTTATGACAAGATGAAAAGAAATAGATTAAGAGAAAAAGAAGACACACAAATTTACGTGGTTCAGTCAATGTGACCTACGTCCACGGGGCAGTTCAAGAGTTTCTTATTTCTGAATAATGATAGAGAGATACATGATACAAATGCCTTTTAACCTTATAAAAGAGTAAAAAATAACAGCCCCTTTAAACCTCATTACAACCCATAACTATATCATAAATATATGAAGTAAGGAAGATGAAGGGACAACATAACATTCAAGGCATCTTAACAATTCTCCACCTTGACTTGAATTTTCCCAAGTCACCAGTAACCAAGAACAACTCTTCTGCCTCTTCACCCCGAAGGGTCTCAAGCTATGCGAACATTCACCAAGTCCAAGCTATGCTTAAACTTGGCAGAAGACAAAGGCTTAGTCAACATATCTGCGGGATTGTCTACGGTGGATATCTTCTCTATCGAGAACGATTTGTTTTCAATTACATC
>Ga0214542_1001807_pt1 | contig 44235 bp, 22 predicted proteins | sample CNSS1metaG_FD_160096 | JGI IMG/M metagenome (GOLD analysis project Ga0214542, IMG submission 160096) | Root nodule microbial communities from cowpea collected in UCLA plant growth center, Los Angeles, California, USA - CNSS1 | ecosystem: Host-associated > Plants > Roots > Nodule | place: USA... | reverse complement strand
AGATGAACCTTCATTGTTCAGTGACAGTCAAAGTGCCATTTGTCTTGCTAAAAATCCAATTTTTCACTCCAGATGCAAACACATTGAATTGAAGTATCATTTTATCAGAAACTTGATAAATGATGGAAATTTGATTTTGTTGAAGATTCCAGGTGCAGAGAATCCAGCTGATATGTTGACCAAGACTGTCACAACGACTAAGTTGAGGCTTTGCATTGCCTCAACTGGCCTTCGAGAAAATTGATGATGAAGGCACTACACTAGGTTGTAATGTAAATCAAACCCCAAGTGGGAGAATTGTTAGTATTATGGTGCTTGATTTAGTCCCACATCGCTTAGAATAGTGATATGTGGTTCTCTATTTTACTATATAAGAGACTCTATGTAAAGCTTTAACATACACCAGAAATACAAATACTTCCTAGTGTAGTCATGGACGTAGGCATACACATTGTACGCCGAACCACGTTAAATTCTCTGTGTCTATTTTTCTCTCCTTTATTCTTTCCTTTATTGCCTTGTTCCTAACACTATAGTCTTAGGAGATATTTTGGGTTTTAATTACAAACTCAACCCTGATGGTATTGTTTTTTATCCTATGGAAAAGAGTGGTGTTTTTAATGAAGAGATGAAAAGGAAGACACATGGTTCTTCATCTCAATATGAGGTGCTTGTCACAAAAAATAGGGGTGAACTCAAAAAAAGGAATCGAAGGGTGGTAGAGAAAAGAGTAAGAGGAAGTCCAAGTCAAGATACAAGAATATAGAGTGTCATTATTCTAATAAACCTGGGCAATTCAAATATATTTTTGGTTAAAATAACTTTTTGGTCCCAATTTTTGTCAAGTTTTTTCAAATAAGTCCTAATTTTGGTTTTGTATTCAAATAGGTCCCAATTTTCGTCAATTTTGTTCAATTGGGTCCTTTTTTGTTAACACCGTTTAAATCATTAACGGCCATGAACAGTGACTGCCACGTGTCACTTCGTGGTTTTTTTTATTTTTTATTTTTTATTTTTTAATTTTAAATGTCCACATGTCAACCCAGTAGTGTGCCACATGTCAAAGTCAATGTTCTATATTCAATTTGGTCCCTATATTTGTTATTTTTGTTCAATTTAGTCCTAATTTTTGTTAACATTAACGAATTTGGTCCCTCTCCAAATTGAAACCAAATTTAATTTTTATATTAAAATTCACATTTTTTATTAAATATTTTTATATAATATATTAAAATTCACATTATTATAACTTTGATATAAAAATTAAATTTGGTCACATCTTCGATAGGGACCAAATTGGTTAATGTTAAAAAAAATTGGGACTAAATTGAACAAAAATAACAAATATAGGGACCAAATTGAATATAAAACATTGACTTTGACACATGGCACGCTACTGGGTTGACACGTGGACATTTAAAAAAATTTTAAAAATAAATAATAAAAATTCAAAAAAACCACGAAGTGACACGTGGCATGTTATTGGGTTGACACGTGTACATTTAAAAAAATTAAAAAAAATCAACAAAAAAAAAACATTCAAAAACCACGAAGTGACACATTGCAGTCACTGTTCATAGCCGTTAATGATTTAAATGATGTTAGCAAAAAAGGACTCAATTGAACAAAATTGACGAAAATTGGGACCTATTTGAAAACAAAACCAAAATTAGGACTTATTTGAAAAAACTTGACGAAAATTGGGACCAAAAAGGTATTTTAACCTATATGTTTTAAGTGGAAAAGAGAAAATAAAGGCAAAAAGGACAAGCAGGAAAAGAATGATCATGATGATGATGATCTTGTTATTGTTACTATATATAGTGATATTATTTTTCTTCATGACTATGAGTTTGTTAATCTTGTATCTGATGAAAGAATTTGGATAAATAGTGTTGCTACATTGCACTTTACACCGAGGAAAGAGTTTTTCACATCTTACGCTTTTGGTGATTTTGAAGTGGTGAAGATGGGTAATGATGGTGTTTCAAAGGTTATTAGTTTTGGTGGTGTTTGCTTGCAAACCAACATGGGAGTGCAATTATTACTTAAAGGAGTCAAACATCCTTTATATGTTCATTTTAATATTATCTTTGTACATTTGCTTGTTGATAGTGGTTATGATGATCACTTTGGATCCGATAAACGAAAACTCGTTAAAGGTAACTTGGTAATGGCTAGAGGCGAGAAAAATTCTAAATTGTATTAGACTAAAGCTATGGTTTCTAAATATAGTGTGAATGTTATGTATATGGAGACATCTTTGTGGCATTGAAGCTTGGTCATGTAAGTGAAAAGGGGCTTCACTACTTAGCTAAAAAGGGTGTGTTTTTTGGATTGAAGTGTGCAAAGTTGGAGCAATGTTCTCATTGCATGGCTAGTAAACTAACCATAGTATCCCTTAAAAAGAATTATCCTTCAAGGAAGTCAAAGTTGCTTGAATTGGTGCATCGTGATGTTTGTACTCCATTGAAGGTAAAGTCGTTTAGTGGTGCACTTACTTTATTACTTTTATTGATGATTAATCTAAGAAACTATGTATCTATACACTTTGGAGAAAGGATCAAGTACTAAGTTCAAATAATTTCATGCTTTGGTTAACAGACAATAAGGCAAGAACCTAAAATGCATTCGTTCATGATGGTGAGTAGTATGGACTCTTTGATGTTTATTTTAAGCAATAAGGTATCAAACGAAAATAATCCTACTAAAAATCCTCATTTCAATGGTTTAACAAAGAGGATAAACAAGACTTTGGTTGGTTGAAAGAGTTAGGTGTATGCTTTCTAAAGCAAAATTGCCTAACATTTTTAGGGAAAGGCATTTGCATGTTATTTATATAATATATTATTATTATTATTAAATTTCTTAATATTATTAGTAGTAAAATTATTAATATTAGAATTATCGATAAAAACTAATATAAAATATAGTAGTATTATTATGGTTATTGTTATTACGTACTTTTACTAATTATTGTTAGAATTATTAATAAAATTTATTAATATTATTATTATTTTTATTAAATTTATTAATATTATTAAAAGTTGCAAATTATTATTATTAGCAATATTAATATATAATGTATTAACATTATTAGTAATATTATTATTGTTAGTATTGTTTGTAATATTAATGTATCATATGTTAAGTAGAAATATTATTATTATTATTATTATTATTATTATTATTATTATTATTAATTATAATATATGAAAATCAATACGTAGATTAATAATGAAATTATTAGTATTACTATAAGTATTATTATTATATGTATTATTAGTGGTAAATTATTAATATTACTATTAGTATTATTACTATTATATAATATAATATAATATAGATATATATATATATATATATATATATTATTACTGTTTTTATTAATATATTAATATTATTAGTAAAATTATGAGTATTATTATATCATTAATAATATTAATATATAATATATTAGTTTTATTATGATATTGTTATTACGTGTTTTTAGTGATTATTGTTAAAATTATTTGTAAAATTTATTATTGTTATTATTATTAACTTTATTAATATCATTAGTAGTTATAAAATTATTATTATTAGTAGTAAAATTTAATCTTATTATTATTAAATTTATTAATATCATTAGTAGTTGTAAATTTATATTAGGGTTAAATATGTTTTTGTTCTCTTAACTTTCAGTAAATTTTGAAATTAGTCCATTTCAAAATTTTAGACCAATTTAGTTCTTCATATTTCGAAATACGTGGATTTATTCATTTTTGTAACACCCCATTTAAAAAATATCCTTAATTTAAATGAAATGCTATACAGATAAAGTAGAAGAAAAAAATCCGGGAGTTTAACCACTACTCCTTACAATATCCAAAAAAAAAAAACTAGAAAAAATCAAGGCACATCACGATACCAGATACAAAGTATAATATAAGAACTTGACAGTAGTTATTAAAGTACTAAAAGACAAAATAGTACATGGGTCATAGCCCTATGAAAAAGCCCAAGACAGTATAATCCAGCCCAGATGGGCTACGCAGCGGAACCATCACATCCGTGTTAACCCCGGGTGTTCCTCGCATCTGCTCACATCAATAAATTGATAATCATCGCAAAAGGAGAAGAACCACACACAAGCAATCAAACAAGCAAAATGGTAAGTTAGAGTATAAAACAGTTTATCATACAGTTACATGTTATTTCAAATTCCAATCAGTATATCTCATCCAAATATGTTATGACCTTTCAAACAATACACTAAGACTCAAACTCAACTCATCCGAATGCATATAATTTAGTCGGATTCAGCGGATGCTTGCACTTGTGGTGGATTTCTCTGCTCACCCCCGAGCTAAGTGTTACAATGTTGCAATGTCTCAACCCCCACACACAAGGTTAGCCCTTGATGAATTTCAGGCCTTTTGCTACTCTCACCACAAGAGTCAGTCCGCTCTATGTGAGACTAACTGACTTCTTAGAGCGTCAGGATGCAACCTTACCTTGAATCTTTACTAAATTATATAGATGGGGCACCACCATGAACTCCCACTAACTGGGGTCATGGAATTACATCCCGACCACTAGAGCACCACCATGAGGTCTCACCTAAAGACTCATGGAATTACATCCTGACAACATACCAATCATATTCAAACAATCATGTAATATTTATCATGCTTATAAATCTCATGCCAACCTTTATAATCTATCCTCATACATGTTCCATGTTGAATCCATTCCAAATCATCCTTCCCAATCCATAAATATAGAAGTGTAATTCATACCGACACCATGCCACTTTGATTACCAATCATCTCATACAAGTCACATGCCAAGGTCATGTTAAACTTATCAATCACAGACCATAAACCATTCTACTCATACCCATTCGCCCAATTCATGCTTTTAAAAGTAATTGAATCAATCCACAAGTTCAAGTTAAAGTAAGGAATTAAAATTCTGCAGCAATTCTCGCTTAAGTTAGACTGATCTCGCTTAAGTTAGACTGGTCTCGCTTAAGCTAGAAATTCTCGCTTAAGCTAGACTAATCTCGCTTAAGCTAGACTGATCTCGCTTAAGCTAAAATCTCTCGCTTAAGCTAAACTGACAGATTTTCACTAGTTTCAACATGTAAAAGCACAAAATTCCAAACAACAAAAATTTAAGAAAACACAAGCACGTTGTATAAAACGTTGCCATCATATTTCATGCTTTAAAAGGGTGAACAAATCAATCATGGGAGCATACAAACATTTAAACAACTGTGTTGTCAATCTCGCTCAAGCTAAGGAGCTCTCGCTCAGGCAACAAGGGTCCCTCGCTCAAGCGAAAAGCTTTCGCTTAAGCGAGATTGAAAATAGAGAGTACTTCGAGTTCTCGCTCAAGCTAGCCCATCTCACTCAAGTGAGAGACCTTCGCTCAGGCGAGCACTCGAAACTAAAGGGGGCGAGTTGTAACATTCCGATAGGATATTACTAAAAAAATAAAGAGTAATTAGATAATTAAATAAATAAACAAGGCGGAAAAAAATAAATACCTCATTTATTATATAATTCGTTTCCCAAAACACGGGAAATTTTCAAAACTTTAAATCATTTACAAATCCAAATATTCTCAAACTGTACAAACTTTAATAAAATTACATGGAAAATTAAATAAAAACAGTTCTAAATTCCCCTCGTATGTTGAGCCCACTCTCTATCACTAAGCGTCTCTTGGCTCACCTGAAACATCATTTGCTCCCGGATAATAAATTACTCGATCATTGCCACACACACAGATAGGGTGAGCTATGCACAATATAAATATATATACATGAAATAAATATGCCACCCATCCCAAAATTCACACGATTAAATATATCATTGTTTTCAAATTACCCATCCATGATCTCATAGTCTTTCATGAGTCATATACATGAACTAGGTCTTGGGACTTCACTGTGCTCCCACGAAACTAAATCATTCGTGGTCCAACCCTATGAGTCTATCATGCTCATAGTCCTACCCTACAGACTCCTCGTCTGTAGTAAATAATCCAAGCCGCTCTCGCTTGGACCATAACACGCATGCAATCACCATACTATGGACTCCTCGCCCAATAGCAGCCGACGGGAAACCAACAGTTCCTTGCCCGTTGTGCGTCTGGCGCATGTAATCACCATCCTAACAACTCCTCACCCATTAGTAGCCGACGGGAACTCAACTAGTTCCATGCCCATCATGCGTCCAACCATCAAGCACATCCCAGACCCCTATTGGACTTAGTCCTTCAAGCCCAAACACCACAAGCACAAGCATATAATTCCTATCCTTTAGGAAATAATAAGCAAACAGTCCAAACAGTGCACAAGAACATGACTTCGCGCTCGCTTAAGCCATGTCTGTTCGCCGAAGCTAGAACCTCGATCTCGCTTAGGCTAGCCCACCTCGCCTGAACGAGATTAAAATAGTGGTTTCTCCACGTTATCTCGCTTAGGCGAGCTCTTCTCGCACGAGCGAGTCACACCTTCGCTCAAAATAACCCACACACCTCGCCTGGACGAGGATTCGACGAGAAATGGTACAAGTTTCCATCGCGACCTCGCTTAGGCGAGCCACTCTCGCCTAAGCAAGAGTCTCTGTCACTCAACTCCAACACAAGTCGCCTGAGCGAGCAGCGTGACCCAAGAACAGAAACGAGGTTCTGCAACTCTAGCTTAGGCGAGATGGCTCGCTTGGGCGAAACTTGCAGAATTGGTCTCTGTTCACACACACAATTCACCACAACCAAGACCAAAACCACATTCCAATTCATGCCAAATAATAGAGAATCATGCACCACACATGTACACGTAATCAGACCCAAAATAATCACTATAATTTCAGTTTACAACATAATTCGCACTTACGGTACCCCAAAAACCCTAATCCAATTCTTATAAAACACCACAAGGCTTGGTACCCAACATACAATCCATCAATTCCGAATTACAGCGCATAAAATGCCAAAATCATACCACATGGAATCCTATTGAAGGCAAAACACAGAATCACAAGCAATATAGAAATACTCATAAATTCAGCACCACTAACTTGGAATTTTGATTAAATTTGAGAAAGATGAAGGACCCTTGGTTCACGTTCACAATTGCTGAATCGAAAATTGGGTTTTATGGTGTGTTTAATGCTCATTTAAGGGTCATTATAGGATGGTTTCCAGCCCCTCTTAGCTACCCCTTCTAGGGTTCTCTCTATCTCTTCACATTCATTCCAAGCTAACTTTCGCAAAAATAAAGATTAATTTCTGTCTATCAAGGTTTGAACCCGTGACCTTTCACTCATATATATATATGGCATACATAGGACTCGAACTCAAGTCCTTTCACACAATCAAAGTACTCTCAACCATTTGAGCTAGTACTTTCCACGTCACACCAAACAACATTTAATGCCATAAAGGCTCTTCCTACCTGCATTTATTAATTAATTATTTATTTAATTAATTAATTTTCACGGGTCTTACATTCCCCCCACCTTTAGAAGTTTTCGTCCTCAAAAATAGAACTTACCAGCAAACAGGTGAGGGTATGACCTCCTCATGATGTCCTCCATCTCCCATGTCATCTCTTGTGTCGTCTCATCCCATAGTACCTTTACCGTCTTTAATTCTTTGCCCCTCAGTTGCTTGACCTGAGTATCCTGTATACGAACCGGTCCAACTGGCATAGTCAGATCTTCGCGCACTTGCACCTCATCTGACTCCAACACATGATCTGGACTTGCAATGTATTTCCTCAACTGTGAGACGTGGAACACATTATGTAAGTTGGCTAAGTAAGGTGGTAGAGCAATCTCATATGCCGTCGTTCCTATCCTGCGTGTAATCTGATAAGGTCCTATAAATCTTGAAGTCAACTTCCTTGATTTAAGAACCCTTCTGATATCCGTGGTTGGAGTAACCCGGAGAAACACATGGTCTCCTTCATCAAATTCAAGTAGTTGTCTCCTCTTATCAGCATAAGACTTTTGCCTACTTTGAGTGGCTCGCATCCGATCCTGAATCAATTTGACTTTACTAGTCGTTTGTTTTAGAAATTCAGGACCAAGCACAAAGGCTTCACCATCCTGATACCAACACAATGGAGTTCTACACCTTCTTCCATACAGTGCTTCATAGGGCGCCATGCCAATACTAGAGTGGTAACTATTATTGTATGTGAACTCCACCAAAGGTAGCACATCATTCCACTTTCCCATATGGTCCAGCACGCAAGACCTCAATAAGTCCTCTAGAGATTGGATGGTCCGCTCAGACTGTCCATCCGTCTGTGGATGATAAGTTGAGCTCATCCTCAACTGTGTACCCAAGGTCGCTTGCAATGATTGCCAAAACCGTGATGTGAATCTAGGATCCCGGTCTGACATTATGCTTTCGGGTACTCCATGCAATCTCACCACTTCTCGCATGTACAACTCCGCTAATTTGTCCATAGACCACTTCTAATTCATAGGCAAGAAATGTACACATTTTGTTAGTTTGTCTACTATCACCCAGACTAAATCATGGCCCTTTGTTGACCTCAGAAGATGCATCACAAAATCCATAGAGATACTGTCCCACTTCCACTGAGGTACGTCCAGTGGTTGCAATGTACCTCCCGGCCTTTGGTATTCAATTTTGGCCTTTTGACAAACCAAACATTGAGCCACAAAGTTTGCAACATATGCCTTCATTCCGTTCCACCAGAAAGACTCTTTCAAATCCTTATACATCTTAGTCATACCTGGATGTATGCTAAGACGACTCTGATGACCCTTTTTCAGAACCTGCCTCCTAAATATAGCCCTCCAGGCACGCACACCCTACCTTTAAAGCATAGAATGTCGTCCGCTCCCATCTAGTAGTCCTTTCCTTTATCTGTACCCAACCATCCTATAAATTGTTGCAACTCCATATCATGTCCTTGAGCCACTCGTATCTCATCTAAAAACTCATTAGTGACTTTTAACAAGCTGCATTGTATAACTCCTTGCCCAAACTGCATCCCCAGATTCATATCTCGGAGTTTCTCAATTAGCTCCAACTCCTTTACCATCATGCAAGACATATGCATCTATTTACGACTTAGAGCATCAGCTACGACATTTGCCTTGCCTGGGTGATAAAGCAATTCAAAGTCGTAATCCTTTAAGTACTCCATCCACTTACGTTGTCTCATATTTAACTCCTTCTGGTCGAACAAGTATTTCAGGCTTTTATGATCACTGAAAACTTGAAATTGAGACCCGTACAGGTAGTGCCTCCAAGACTTAAGAGCAAACACAATGGCGGCTAGCTCCAAGTCATTAGTCGGGTAATTTTTCTCATGCACCTTCAACTGACGAGAAGCATATGCCACTGGCCTCCTTTCTTGCATCAATACACACCCCAGACCTTGATATGATGCATCATAGTACACTTCAAACATCTTCTCTATATCAGGAATTACTAGCATTAGAGCGGTAGTCAAACACTTCTTCATCTCCTCAAAACACTCCTCACATTGTTCAGTTCAGGAGAACGGCTAATCTTTTCGTGTAAGTTGTGTCAAAGGGTTCACCTTCTTTGAGAACCCCTCCATGAATCTTCTGTAATAACCTGCTAAGCCCAAGAAACTTCGCACCTCTGTCAATGTCTTAGGCCTTTCCTAGTTAAGCATTGTCTCAATCTTAGTCGGGTCTACTACAATGCCCTTAGCTAAGATGACATGTCCAAGAAATTGTACCTCTTCTAGCCAAAATTCACACTTGGACAACTTCCCAAACAACTGGTGATCTATGAGTATCTTCAATACAACCCTCAGGTGGTCTGCATGCTCTTCTCTCGTCTTAGAGTAAATAAGAATGACGTCTATGAAGACAACGACAAACTTATCTAACCAAGGCCAAAATATTTTATTCTTGTAATCCATGAATATCGTAGGTGCATTTGTTACTCCAAATGGCATCACCACATACTCGAAATGCCCATACCTCGACCTGAACGTCGTCTTCTATACATCCTCCGACTTGACCAAAATCTGATGATATCCAGATCGCAGGTCAATTTTGGACAAGACTCCTGCTCCCTTCAATTGATCGAGCAGATTGTCAATCATCGACAGTGGGTACTTATTATTGATGGTTAACTTGTTTAGCTGCCGATAATCAACGCATAGTCTTGAACTTCCATCCTTCTTCTTCACTAATAGAACCGGGGCTCCCCACGGCGATGCACTGGAACGGATGAACTTCTTCTCTAGCAACTCTTCAATTTGCCTCTTGAGTTCTGCGAGCTCTACTGGTTCCATTCTGTATGGAGCCATAGACACTGGACCTGCACTAGGAATGAGATCAATGGTGAAGTCAATGTCTCGACTCGGCGACAACCCTGGCACTTCATCTGGAAATACATCCGCATAATCGCTAGCTACAGGTATGGATTGAATCATCTCTGCAACACTTTTCTTCTTTGGCTTGGCCACCACCATATAACACATGGCCCCTCCTTGCAATTCTTTCAACACCTGTTGAGTCGAGATCAACTCCAACCCTGCATTTTATGGGAATACCAAATTGCGCCGTCCACAGTCAATCATGATGTGGTTGTCAGACAGTCAGTCCATCCCCAGTATCACGTCTAGTCCCTCCAAAGGCAAGCACACCAAGTTCACCTTGAATCTATGACCAGCCACTCCCGTTGAACACCCGACGTAGACTGAACTGGTAGCCACCTGACCCGAGGAGGGAGTTGAAACAAGCAACTCACACCCCAAGTCACGTTTCTCCAAGCTCAATCTCCCCAAACATGCATTAGAGATGAATGAGTGTGTTGCTCCAGAATCGAACAACACTAACAATGAACTACCCAACAACAAGCAAGGCTCAAGTATAAGGTTACCTGACTGAGTAGCCTCAGTAGATGTCATGGCGAAGACCCTCCCAACCGCTCTAGCTCATTCTGTTGGCGATGTTGCTGCCTTTTTCACACCCAAATTCTTCTTTTCTTGACAATTATTAGCAAAATGTCTTGGTTTGTCGCATATACTTATGACGGTCTCCTGACCCTCCTACCCCACCTGTCAGCTGAGGATAATTTCTCTTTAGATGAGGTCCGCCACACTGGTAGCAAGTGGGACCCTGAGATGCACGTGGTCGGTTGTAAGGCTTCTTCATTTGTCTCGCCTCTGCGACATTTCTCTGATGTCGGACAACTGAATTAGGGCCCTTATCCAGATGTTCAACATTCTAGGCCTGTTCCACCAAGACTGGGAATCTTCTCTCCCTCAAAGGTGTCACCACCTTCTTCAGTTCATGTTTGAGTCCTCGCTCAAACTTCAAGCACCTTCACTCTTCTGTAATATTATGTGAGTAGTATCTCGCCAGGTGCTCAAACTTATTTACATACTCCTGTACTGTCATCTCTCCCTGCTGCAATGCGAGAAACTATGCTTCCCTGTCTTGCCCGGCTGTGTCAGGAAAATATTTCTCCAAGAACCGCGTCCTGAAGCTAGTCCACTCCACCTGTTCTTCCCGGGTTTGCATCTGTTGTTGCATTCCCGCCCACCAATACTCTACATCCTCATTCAGCAAATAGGGGGCAAACAGTAGCTTCTGCTCATCTTCGCAATTCATCACCTTGAAGATCTTCTCTCATTTGTGGAGCCATGCATCCGCTTCATCAGGAGAGGCTTTGCCAATGAACTCCGCTGGCTTGTGGCGCAAGAAGTCATCCACGGTCGGCACCCTGATTGGTGCAATCGCCGTTCTAGGCTGCGCTGCTACGGGTGGCTGCATCGCATCCACCATCCGGTGAATAGCCTTCGCGATGTCATCAGCACCACTACTCCTTCTCCTCCTATTAGCAGCCATAGCCTGGATACGCCACATTCAATTGTTAAAAATCAGTCACTTAGTCTAACAAAACCACTCACACCTTTTCAACATTCAACACAAACACACAACACACAACCACATCGATAAGCTCACTCCCCACTAGCCCCAAAATATTAAAAAATATTTTCAAAACTTTTGCTCTGATACCAATTGTAACATCCCGATAGGATATTACTAAAAAAATAAAGAGTAATTAGATAATTAAATAAATAAACAAGGCGGAAAAAAATAAATACCTCATTTATTATATAATTTGTTTCCCAAAACACGGGAAATTTTCAAAACTTTAAATCATTTACAAATCCAAATATTCTCAAACCGTACAAACTTTAATCAAATTACATGGAAAATTAAATAAAAACAGTTCTAAATTCCCCTTGTATGTTGAGCCCACTCTCTGTCACTAAGCGTCTCCTGGCTCACCTGAAACATCATCTGCTCCCGGATAATAAATTACCCGATCATTGCCACACACACAGATAGGGTGAGCTATGCACAATATAAATATATATACATGAAATAAATATGCCACCCATCCTAAAATTCACATGATTAAATATTTCATTGTTTTCAAATTACCCATCCATGATCTCATAGTCCTTCATGAGTCATATACATGAACTAGGTCTTGGGACTTCACTGTGCTCCCATGAAACTAATCCATTCGTGGTCCAACCCTATGAGCCTATCATGCTCATAGTCCTACCCTACAGACTCCTCGTCTGTAGTAAATCATCCAAGCCTCTCTCGCTTGGACCATGGCACGCACGCAATCACCATACTATGGACTCCTCGCCCAATAGCAGTCGACGAGAACCTAACAGTTCCTTGCCAATCGTGCGCCCGACGCATGTAATCACCATACTAAGGACTCCTCGCCCATTAGTAGCCGACGGGAACTCAACCAATTCCATGCCCATCATGCGTCCAACCATCAAGCACATCCCAGACCCCTATTGGACTTAGTCCTTCAAGCCCAAACACCACAAACACAAGCATATAATTCCTATCCTTTACGAAATAACAAGCAAACAGTCCAAACAGTGCACAAAAACATGACTCCGCGCCATTCTCGCTTAAGCCATGTCTGTTCGCCCAAGCTAGAACCTCGATCTCACTTAGGCTAGCCCACCTCGCCTGAGCAAGCTTAAAACATTGGTTTCTCCATGTTATCTCGCTTAGGCGAGCTCTTCTCGCCCGGGCGAGTCACACATTCGCTCAAAATAACCCACACACCTCGCCTGGATGAGGATTCGACGAGAAATGGTACAAGTTTCCATCGCGACCTCGCTTAGGCGAGCCACTCTCGCCTAAGCGAGAGTCTCTGTCGCTCAACTCCAAAACAGGTCGCCTGAGCGAGCAGCACGACCCAAGAACAGAAACGAGGTTCTGCAACTCTCGCTTAGGCGAACTTGCAGAATTGGTCTCTGTTCACCACACAATTCACCACAACCAAGACCAAAACCACATTCTAATTCATGCCAAATGATGGAGAATCATGCACCACACATGTACACATAATCCAGACCCAAAATAATCACTATAATTCTAGTTTACAACATAATTCGTACTTACAGTACCCTAAAAACCCTCATCCAATTCTTATAAAACACCATAAGGCTTGGTACCCAACATACAATCCATCAATTCCCAATTAAGCGTGTAAAATGCCAAAATCATACCACATGGAATCCTATTGAATTGGAATTTTGATTAAATTTGAGAAAGATGAAGGACCCTTGGTTCACAATTACTTTTGCTTCAGCCCAAGCGAAACTTGCAGAATTGGTATTTGTTCACGCACACAATTCACCACAACCAAGACCAAAACCACATTCCAATTCATGCCAAATAATGGAGAATCATGCACCACACATGTACACTGTTTTCTCTACCTCTTGACATTCACTCCAAGCTAACTTTGGCAAAAATAAAGGTTAATTTCTATCTATCAAGGTTTGAACTCGTGACCTTCCACTCATAAGGCCAAAGCACCACCACTATGCTAATTCACATTTAGTGATAACTACTATAATTCTATAATCTTATTATCACACAACATGATCATGCATAATATTAATATTTAAATAATCAACAGTATTTATAGCATAAATAGGACTCGAACCCAAGTCCTTTCACACAATCAAAGTACTCTCAAACATTTGAGCTAATACTTTACCACATCACACCAAACAACATTTAATGCCATAAAGGCTCTTCCTACCGGCATTTATTAATTAATTAATTATTTAATTAATTAATTTTCACGGGTCTTACACAAGTTACGGTCATGCTCGCTTAGGCGAGAGCTTCCCGTTTGGGTGAGAAACAGCTCGCTTAGGCGAGCATGGCAGATCTCATATGCTCTCACGCATGCAAAGCCAAAAATCCATCCGTAAACAACACACAAATTATTTTCACACCATTAAAAGCACATCAAATCATCAAGAGCACCCAACAGAACTAAAACAGTCACATTATTTATAAAAGCATAAAAAAATCCTAGCTTCCCTTACCTGGAAAGAGCTAGCCAAAAGACTCGTATACCCAAATAGTGAGCACCACAGCTCTGGGAACAACTTACTAAGCTGGAAAAAATGTTAGAACATAGGAAAACAAGGTTACCAAGAGGGACCCTTGTTGGAACCAAGACAACAATGCTAGAAAAATGGAAGTACGTGATGAGGGATAACTTACTTGAAGAAGGAATGAATTCGAACTAGCTTGACCATGGTGATACTAAGCCTTAGTAGAGTTTTTTTGAAGAGGAAAGGTAAGAGTGAGAACATTGATTTTGGAAAGTGAGTGCAGAATGAAGGACCTTGGCTGCTTTATGGACCTTGGCACCCTATGGGCCAGCCTTTAGGCCCAACTGATTAGGGTGGGCCTTTAAAAATAAGGGCAGAAAATAAAGTGGGTCTTACAATTTTAATCAAAATTTTGTTAGAATTATTTGATGTTTTGTACGCATTTCAGGATTGTATTTGAGTTGTTTATATTGTTTGACACATTTTTACTTTAATATTAAGTCAAATACTATTATGAAACGCGCTTGAAATGTCAAATAAACTTAATAAAATTTGATTAAAAGAACTAAATCCACATATTTCGAAAGATGAAGAACTAAATTGGTCCAACATTTCGAAATGGACTAATTCCAAATTTTACTGAAAGTTAAGGGATCAAAAACATATTTAACCCTTTATATTATTATCATTAGTAAAATTTAATATTATTATATAACATTATTATTAAATATTATAAAATAAGTAGCTAGAAAAATTACTATTATATTATTATAATTATTGTTATTATTAAATTTATTAATATTAATAGTAGTAAAATTATTAGTGATGATTATTATATTAATTAATATATAATATATTAACTATTATTATATATTATTATTATTATTATGAGGAAGATGTAATTTGAAAATTATTATTATTATTATGATTTTTTTTAATTATTATTATTATTAACTATAATATACGAAAATTAATATTTAAATTAGTAATGAAATTATCAATACTGTTAGTATTATTACTATTATGTTTATTGTTATCATAATTATTAACATTATTAGTAGTAGTAAAATTATTATTATTATTATTAACAATATTAATATATAATATACTAATATTATTATTATATATGATTTTTGTTATTATTAAATTTATTAATATTATTAGTGATAGTAAAAATATTAATATAGTATTATTTGTAATATTAATATATAATATATTAATATTTTTATATATTATTATTATTATTATGGAAAGCAATAACTAGAAATTTTATTATTATTATTATTATTATTATTATTATTAATATTATTATTATTATAGAAAATCAATATCTAAATTAATCGTGAAATGATTAATATTGTTATGATTGTTAATATTATTATTATTACACAATGCTTTTATATATTATATTATATATTATTATTATTATTAAATTTATTAATATTGTTAATATTGATAACATTATTAGTATTATTAGTAATATGAATATATAATATATTAATATTTTTATTAATATGGAAAGGAAAAAAAAAATATTATTATTATTATTAACTGTAATATATGAAAATTATTTTTTTAATTAGTATTATAATACTTATAATTATTATTATTCCAATATTATTTTTTTATTATTATAAATATAATTATAATAATAAATATATATATATATATATATATATATTATTAATATAATTATTATTATTATTATTATTCTTTCTATTATTCTTACTATTATTGTTACTCATATTATTAACATTATTAATAATATATTATGTTTATAATTATTATTATATTATTATAGTGATATTACTATTTTTAGTAATATTATTGTAGTATTTATATATATATATTTTACTTTTATTTATTATTGATTATATTTTAAGTACTTTTATTTTAATTTGATTTGTTATTAATTTATCTTTAATTAGTTGGATTAAAAAAATAGTTATTAATATTATATAGCCGATGAAAAAACATAATTGTTGTATTATTCTTATTATTATTATTATTATAATTAGACACAAATTTTACTGTTATTTATTTTGGGATCATATTTTAATTATTTGAATCTTTTATTTTTTGTTGTTGATTTATCTCTTTACATAGTTATAAATTATTGTTGTTAATATTAATATTAATACTCAAATTAATATTTTTACCATAAATTTATTATTATTATTATTATTATCATTAGTTTATTACTATTGGTGTTATCATTATCATTATTATCATTATTATTATTATTATTAGTGTTATTATATTATAAGTATTTTTTTAATTATAAAAAATATTAATGTACTAAATATTTTGACTAAATAATTTTTTTTATTTTTTAAAAAGATTTTAATTTTTATTAATATTATTACTATTTTAATGGATAAATATATATTTTCTAAATTTATTTAAATAAATATAATATCAATTATATTATTTTTCTTTAAAAAATCCGTACATATGCACAGACTAGTTATTAAGAAAAGAAATATCACTAGTTAATAAATTCATAGCCTATTCTCTCTTTTAGGATAACGCTTTTCACTGTATTTGTTTCAACGACAGAAACACAACGAACAATGATTCATGGAAAAAAGCTCAAATTTCAAGATGAAAAAATATGCCAAGACAGTTTTTGTTTTAAAACTTCATGTGAAGATTTGCAACGAAATAAAATATATACATATGTTATATTCTTATATAATTAGTTTTTGTTACATTTTAATAATAAAATAATACAATATAATAAAAATAATAATAATAACAATAATTATAATAATAATAATATAAATAATAATAATAATAATAATAATAATTCAATTTTATCAATTAAAATATTTTTAATTTATTAAAATTATCAAATCACTTATTAATTTTCATAAATTTTCGAATCTCTTAGTTTCTCATTATCTTTCTCTTAATATAAACAACCATATTGTTATCTCATTTTCTCTTCAAATTCACTGCTTTTAACCTATCTCCAAATTCAAAGACAACTTTTACTATTAACATGTTCTAGGGATGGTCTTATAATGGTTGACAATAAGGAAAATTAACAATTGTTGCCTATTTATATTTTAGAAAAAAATTAATCTCTTCATATGGTTGTTTAAAATAAAAAATAAATGCTATGGTGACATTACTTTTAATCACTTGATTATAGATGTTAGTTACTTTAATCAGAAGTTAATAATACAAATAAATTCTAAAAAGGAAAATTTCCTTGTTATTTTATTATATACACATCACAACGATGAATTTAATCTTAACATATATATACGAAAAGACAAAATTCTCTGCTTTTTTGACCAAAATTTCCAAACATTTCATATATGTATATGATAGATGACATATATACATTTAACTTAAACAAATACATCCAATCGAATGACAAACTAAATTCGAAATAAATTAAAATGTTTTATGACCCTATATTCTTAAAAATCAACTTCACCACCATGAACAAATTCTTACTTTTACATATTATTGTGTCCTTACATAAAAGAAAAAGGAAATTATCACCAACTAAAGAATGAATCACTTTTTTGTGTGTGTAGAATGTTCCTTTTTCAACATTTCAAACAAACTTCCATCATAAACACCTCGGATTGTTTCCTTCTGTAGTAAGCCACTCTTGTCTTTGGCAACTTTATAAAGGATTTTCCATTCTACCAAGCCACCAATCCTTTTATATACATGTTAATATTCTATTATTAGAAAATAATAATAATAATAATAATAATAATAATAATAATAATAAGGGTTAGATATATTTCTTGGTATCAAATTATTGTAAAAAAATTGTGTTTCATATCTAAACATAATTCTAAAATATTTAATCTTACATTTTATGAAAGTTACGTAAATATTTTACTATTTCTATTTAGTTTAGAAATGAAACACAATCTTTTGTAATTGTTGAAAATGAAAAATATATCTCACCTTAATAATAATCGATCAATGGTGAAAATGTTAAATTAAAAGACAAATTTATACCTTCCTTTGATATCTTTGGGGTCTCTATTTGCTTGTATCATCTGCATTAGCTCATCGTATGTTAGGGCATTTGGTTGAGTATGTGCATGTTTGGTGAAAATGGCTTCAAATTTTGAGGGAACAAACCTAAAAAATGGTCATAAATTAACTATAATATTGGCAAATATTAAAACCATAATATGAAATGTGGAATACTGTGTGAAAATATTTAGCTACCTTCCTTCAGTATCATAGACTCCAGTGTCACTGCCATGTTTGCCCAATTGGATGTTCTTAATTTCAATTGGGAAAAGTAAAGATGGAAACTTTCCCTAAAACACAAGAAAATGTTTTAAGGAGTTTATATATTTGTTTTCAAAATTAGATTGATTATTCCAAAAGGCTAAGATACTTATTATAAGTTTAATGATCCAATCAATACTGAATTAGTAATAGTAAGTTATTATAACAATTAAAAAACACACAACAAAATACTAAAAAGTATAATAGCAGAATTTTATGATATTAAAAACTAAAATAAATTATAAATTTATATAATTTTCTAGATTTAAAATAAAATATGTTACTATACTCAAGTTGAAATTTCAACATTATACATCTATGTTTACTAATAATAACAAGTATATAGATAGGATAAAAAAGAAAATAAAAAATATTTTAGTTCTCTTAAATTAAAATAATATATTAATGAGTTTTTTTAATCTAATTTTAATCCATTTTATCATTTTTCTTTACTACTTTGCGGTTCTATTGTTGATTTTTTCACCTGATTTTGTGTTATAGTTTAACATTTTTTGTTTACTTTTTTATCCAACCAGTTTTCATTACTTTGGTAAAATTGATCGGACGTGACAGACGAGTTCATCAATCTATCTATAAAAAAATATAGGTTGGATTGAAAATTGGGATCCATTTTGGTTTGGTCTATGTAACTTGTCATATAAGTTAAAAATGCTAGTTAATGCGACTCTCTTCGTTGGTTCATTCTTTTAGATTAAAATTTTAGAATAAAAGTAATTTAAAAGATTAACTTTTCTATATTAATTTTTTTTAAGATGTGTAAATATATAATTGTATTATATTTTAAATTATTAACACTTACAAATTAAATTTTAATTATTAATTAAAATAGAGTAATTTAATATAGAAATATAATAATTATTTTAATTTATTTAATTAAAAACATTGATTAATCCAAAGTTTAGAAAATATTTTATTTATTAAATATGTTTTTAATATTAATTTATATATATATATATATATATATATATATATATATATATATTAACAAATTTTAAAAGTAATAATTTTTAAAAAATTGAAAACAAATTAAAAAAAAGTGATAAATAAGCTCAACTCAATACCGAATGAGTTATCATCCGTCCATAATCCATTTTGGACGGATCAATGATGACCAAATCAAAATGTATCGAACTGATCTCTTTTATCACCTCTACTTGTATTCACTTTTACTTCTACTTAATTAGATGTATCAAAAGCGTCTATAATAATTTGCGCCAATTTATTGATGATAAAGTGGTACAAAAGTTTTGACATATTGAACCATACAATTTATTTAATTCGAAATATCTTTTTTAATATTATAATTCTTGGTTTGAACACATATGCCCTCATATATCAAATTATGGACAATAAATCTTGATCATTGCAATTATTTCTTTTACAGTTTTTACACTTATTCTATAGTCATTGGCCGAAAGACTTTATCTTGAAAATCATAATTGACAAATAATAAACTTCTAATAAAATTTAAACATAAATAATAATAGATATAATGAACAAAGTTAGATCCATGAAATTTATTTTCAAAATACCGAGGTTAAACTAATAAAGTTGTTTTTGCTAATAAACATAAAAATTTAAGAAAAAAAAATAAGGAATAAAGAGAAGTACTGGACGAGTAGTTTGACTAAGACCCAAATTGATGAACAGAGAAAGTCCAACGGACGAAAAGATTCCATTTCCAATTTCACGTAACCCTGCATTTAATCATAAATAAAAATTTTAATGTGCTCTCTACAATTGTTTTTCATTTTTTCTTTCTTTCCCATAAGTTACACAATTTTTTTATATATTTTCTATTAATTTTAAGTCATTTTATTTTTCATCTTACATGTTTTATAGAGAAATTCATCCAATCATTGCATTTAAAAAGACATTTACTGGTGCCAAAAATTTTAAAATGCAGTAACGCTAAAACCTCCAAAACTTCTACCGTGAAATGCTGGCACAATGACAATATAATTTTTTTTTTCAATTAAACACGAGATACATGTAACTAGTTCACATTTATTCAAAATTAATTAATTTTTTAATAATGTTAAATTTATATGAAATTACTATTTTTGGACTTTTTTCAAACAATTAATGTACAGAAATAATCATTTATAACAAAAATAAAGAAATTACTAAATCATTTTCTTAATTAGTAATTTGCATTTATTGGCTTAATTAAAAATTTGGTTTTTATAGTTATGAGTTATTCATTTTGATATCTATGTTTTACTCTATAGTCTTAATATAAAATCTTTTATTTATTCTATTAAATTGATGTTAACACCGTTTAGAAGATGATAATATAAAAATTTGAAAAAATGTCTAAAGGTGCTAAAATGGAAGATGAGTCAAATTTTGACACATGACATATTCAAACAATATTAAAACCAATTTAACAAAAAAATAACAAATCAATTCTATTTGAAAAAATATCATGACTCAATTGAATTAAGAAAATATAAAAATCAAAGTGGAACATAAGTTTAAATATAAAAATCAAATTACTAATTAAAAATTCTCTGCTTTATCTTTTAATTAGGAAAAATAAATATTAAAATAAAAACTTACATTAAACATATATCATGGATGTGCAATGAGTAAAACCAAAAGAGTAAATGGTTAGAGAAATAAAATCACTTATACATATAGTTAGAGGTGACAATGTGAGCTTGACTAGGTGGATCGGTCCGCAAACCCCCCCCAAAAAAGCAGGGTGGGTCGAGATATTAAGTATGTTGGTATGTAAAAGTCCAACTCATATTACTCGTAGTCCGCGTAGACCAGAGGTGAGGTAAAGCAGGCTGATCCACGACTTGCATAATAATAAATAAATAAAAAAACTTGCTCTTGTGTATGTTGGCTACTTTCCTCTTAGACTGGCGTTCCAAATTCATGTATGAGTGAAGAAGACAAGTGTTATATATTTTTGTATATGTTAAAATTTGAAGAATTCGTCGTACACATAAAAAATACGAATATAGTATGAATATGTTGAAAATGTTAGATTATCAATTTATTATTCAACTTTCCAAAGTTTTTGCTTATTTTTGTGAACTTGTTAATGTTTTTTAATTTGTTGAACATTGAAAGCTTTATCATAAGAAATTAAAAAAAAAATGTCATCCCATGAGCCACAACCTATGCAAAATGTGTTAGACTTTTGAGTTTGTATTTTCAAAGCGAGATGGGCCAATCTGACCTACATTTTGTGACCAAGTGTGGAGCAAGCTTAAACGGGTCGAACCAACCCGCATTGCCAACCCTATATATAATTATGTTCTAAATGGTATTAATACCAATTTAACAAAATGAATCTATTTGACTCTTTTTTAAATAAAAAAAATTGAGGAAAAAAATTGAAAAATACACGAAATGAACACCAAAATATTAGAAAAGAAAAACCTATTAAGCCTTAAAAAAATATAAATCTATAGTAATCATGAGTGAGGAAAGTAACCTTGAAAAGTTTCCCATGGATAAATGACACCATCGTGATTCTTGTCAAAGAAAGCAGCATGCTTCTGCAAAACGTTTTCGTGAAGTGGAGTTGGTTTCTCACCACCTACTTAAAAAACATAACATAACGTTATATGAATATTTTATGAAAATAAATATTCTCTTAATGTCATATATAACATTGGAGTGTCATTTATGAGTAATTATCTCTTAAAAATAGGATGAGAATATTAAAGGCTGAAAACAGAAATAATTTTGTGATTAATTGACTTGTTAACAAATATTTAGGTAAAAAGATAATAATTTTAAATTTTAAAGGGATGAAAATTAAAGAAAATATTGTATAGCAACTAAAATAAAAATGGTCTTAAACTTATAAAGACTTTATAAATTTCAAGTTTAATAATAAAAAATTCTATTACAAGAATTCTTTTTCTTTCAATTTCGTCGTACTATTTCAAATTTTCTTCATTTCATCTTAAATAAATGTTAGTGTAATATTCTCTATCAAATTTGTAATAACTTCTTATAAAAGTGATATTTATTGTTTGCATTACATATCAAGGAGTTATGGTTACTAGTGAAACAAATCAATAATATTACCATTAATATAATATATTAAACCGGAACAAACTTATTAAAACCATTCAAAATAATAAATAAAGAACTAAAGAAGTTATTAAATATAAATTTTTCAAGAGTAAATAAAAGCACAAATATATGAAACAAAATATTTTATTTTAAAATATAGAGAATTGCATTGCATACCCTTTTGTTTTGTGGTTTCCAAGGGATGAGAAGAAGCCATGTGAATAGGAAAATTGGAAGAAGAAAAGAGCTTTGATTTCTTGGTTTGAGTAGAAGAAGCTAGTTAAGAATTATAAGTAGTTGAAATGGTTAAATTCATATTTATAAGTATATGCTAAACATAGGGTGTGTTTGGCTTAGCGTGTAGGAAATGATCACCACCCTTAGACACAACGCATTTGGAAAAGCCATTTTTTTTATTAATTTTATAAGGGAAACAAACAATGCTTTATCTTAAAACACTTGTCCTCTTATGCAGCTAGGAACAAAAAAAGTGGAGTGATAAACTAATCAATTCAGATAAACCACAAAAATCACCATAAAAGAATAAAAGAATATCAATATGTATAAAAAATCTATATTTTTTATATAGATTTCTTTGTTTTTATATTATTTTATTTGAATTTAAGATTGAAGGAATTTAAAATCGTTTAACTGTTATTTAGAAGGAAATAAAAGAAGAAAATAACTGAAACAGTTTTACATGTATTAAAGAATACATCAAGAAGTAAATTGTGATAAAAAAACATCTTTGTACATATATTGCTATAATATAAATAGATTTCTAATCCATTATTATTAATAAAAATGGATGTATATTTAAATTTTAAAAAATTTTAAATTTACTTTTTAATTTTTAACACTAAAAATTATGATATTATGTTTCAGTATTATTTTATATACTTGAATTATTAAAATAATTTTATTTATAACCGGCCTAATTTTAAAAATGTTACTAGATATTTACCCTCTAACATCATGTTCAAAGCTAACTACACAAAACTAAAGCTAATAGGAAAATATTTGTTAATATTTATTATTATTATTATTATTAGATATTATTTATTTTGGGTTTTTATTATTTATTATAAAGAACAGTAATAATCATTCTTTTCTTCCACGTTATCTATCTGCATAAGTATGCAGAAAAGGGATGTACTTTGGCGTGCACACAACACAATGGTTATTACTGAAGTCAATATTCGACAGAAACTTTCAAGTGCTTCATAATGAATATTTTTCATTTATTTGCACTTCTTCTGGGTCAAGCTTAGAAGCATAAATTTTGTTGTGTTATTATCTTATTTTAAAATTAAGAAAGAATCATTTATGTGCATATATGATGCTATAAAAAGTGTAAAAATAAACATATAACTGTATTCATTATAATACTCTAAAAATTAAATTAGTAAACTTATGAAAGAACTTATACAAAGCTTATAATAATATGCAATACAACCTAAAATACACACGATATATACACATAAATATTTATACCTACATAGTGAAAATAAAATAAAAAATTTTATATTTATATTATGTTTCAAACATTATTCTTGTAATGTTTATATTACGGGTGGCAATATGAGTCTTGCCCGTCGGGTGGCCAGCAGACCTACTAAAATAACGCGAGATGAGTTAGACTAGTGAATCCACAAGCCCGCGCAGTGTCCGGCCCATAGAAGTCTGTAGCCCGTGCGGGCTGGTCTGCGGTCCGTGCGGACTGACTCGCAAGTCCGCATAAAAAAAACTTGTACTTGTGTATATCAATTACTTTTTTACTGGGTTCTTGCATTAACGTTCCAAATTATTGTAAGATTGGAAAAGATAAGTATTATCTATTTTTTAATGTGCTAAAATTTTAAGAATACGTCGTGTATGTCAACGTATGAATATGAATATGATGAAAATGTTGAATTATCAATTTATCATCCAACTCCCCAAAGTCTTTGCTTAATTTTGTGAACTTCTTAAAGTTTTCCAATTTTTTAAACATTGAAATTTTTATCATAAAAATTCAAAAACAGGTTGGCCCGCACTTATACGGGACGGGCCATACTTTTCAACCCGCGTTGAAAATGCAGGGCGGGACGGGCCAGCCTGCATTGTTCGGGCCAAGTGCGGGTCATGTCGGCCCACATTGCACCCCTAGTTTACATACATAGTATAGTTATCGTTGTTAACAAAACAAATAACACATACAAGGTTATGCTAATGACATAGGAGAATAATATAAAAGAAAACACTTCATTAGCAATCTACAAACAACTTTATCGATGAAACTCAAAATCATGGATGTAATCTATTAAAGATATTCAGCAAAAAAAAAAAATATATCAAAAGATGTCTTCCGAAAGACTCATATTAAGCATGTTTTACCAAAGATAAACATTTGATCCAATCTAAAAAACAAATTTACAAGTGAACCAAAAACATAAGACCAAGCTAAGTTCATTATAGCCTATACCATACATTCACGCTAGTTGCGGTGTGTGAAAACTCCATTTGCTTCTTACCACTTTATATCTTAGCCTATATGACTTGAATTATGAGTGAAGAAAGGGGATCTCTGTTACGATATAAGTGTTAATATTTATTTTTTTAATCAAACAATAATTCACATATCATCTTAGATATGTGACCACAAACTCTTATAAGTTTCATCATTCTCATGTCAATTTCAAATCATCACACATCCTTCATATGTTTCAATGAAAACTTAAAAATACTCTTTCGCTCAAGCAACATTTGGCTCGATCAACGAAATAATTAAACATATGTTGAAATTCACTTAATTAGAATTCTATTTGCTCAGCCAAAATACTCAACATAACAAGTGAATTTTGGTTCGTTTAGCAAAGATTTTTCTTGTCTAACAAATGACCACTAGAAGATTTTATAAACATAATTTCATTAAGTAAGATTATGACTTAACCAACGACTCCATACACTTAAAAGAAGAGAAGGAAAGAATGAAAAAGAGATAGTTGCATGACATCACACATAGAAAAAGTATAATATTTAATGGACAAATATTACCTGCATAAGATGAATTGTTAAAATATTTAGATAAGAACAATATAATTAAAAAGCACATGACGTGAGATATACATAAACTTATTAAGTCTATTAATTTAAGTTTGTTTACAAGAAAACATACTTAAAAATTGTGCAGTGGCAGTTAAGTAAATAAAAGCTAGTTATTGAAGTATGATGTTGACCACCAAACTTAAATAAAAATAGTTTTACATCTATTATCTTTTTAACAAACTTAAATTAATTTTTACATCTGTAAATTTTTTAATAGACTTAAAAATGTGTTATTTTTACATCTCTTACTTTTGTAAGAGACCTAAAAAAGTGTTTTAACCCTTGAACATCTCTTATTTTTACACCATGTTTTCACTTTTCACTTGCTGAACTCTTACCCTCTTTCACTTTCCAACCTTTTCACTCCACAATAGCAGCAACAACATTCCTCCAGCAACATTCTTTAATGAATGATGGGTAAGTATAGGCTACTTAAAAAGCTCACAAAGATCAAAGGTCAGAGTCCTCTCAGGTGTACACGCACAGTTTACAAAATCCAAATCAAACTTAAAATTTGCATAATAATTAAGGAAAATTATGTTTTAACAGATTTTTTTTGACACTTGACAAAATTTTCATAAATAAAATTAAAATATATTAATTTTTTATTCTTTTAACAAAGATAAAGTAATAAAATAGTATTTTTTTACCTAAATTAGTAGTTTGTCAAAGTTTGTAAAAAAAACTTTGTTTCCAATAATTAATTGCACATATCCGTACTTTCGACATCACCAAATATTTGGCTGAGATTAATTTTATTTTAAATGATTACCTAACTACTTTTATGGTTAAACCATACATTTGTCACACTTTTAATATCTTTCGGTTATTTTTTTTATTTTAAGCTCAATTTATAATTATTAAGTTATTTTAAGATTATAATTAGTTTACAATATTAGAATATATATATATATATATATATATATATATATATTTTTTTATATTAATTAATTGTTAAATTTTTTACAATTATTTAATTGTTGATTTTTTACTATGTAAATTTGAGTATTCTTAAAAGTATTTACTCAGGATAAATTTATGTTAATAAATGAAATTTATTTTTAAATTTATCTATTGATAATACATTTTATTTTTTAATAAATCTTTTTTGTAATTTATAAATTGATGAACTAAATTTTGATATATATTTATTTTAGTTATCCTAACATCAAAAGTAGATGCAAGATTCTTCTGTTTATGAAGATGATGACATGAAAGAAGCAGAGGATGATTCTATGTCAAAGTTTATGGCTATGGTACCTAGGTTGATGAGAAAACAAAAAATAGTACAATCGAACTTCAGAGTATTTGAACTCAAAAATATAGTACCGATCAACATTAACTTCAATGATGTATTTGAGTTGATTGGCAGAGAATGGTTGTTAAACATTTATATCATCCAATTATGGTGCATGTAAGTATTAATGTCTCTTCTATATTTACCATATAGAAATCTATGACATTTAACTTATAATTCTTTGTTCTAGGTATATGAGCACAATGAGTGTGGAGCAAAGTCAGTCACATGTATACGAGTTTCTTGAGCCCTAAGCCATTCAAAAATTTGGGAATACAAAGGTTAACATATAACAATACATGCAAACATGGATGCCCACCTATGTGTTTACTTGGCTCCATACATTGAAGAGCTAGTCTTACCAAATGTATCTTTCCTTTTTCAAAGTTATGGTAATTATTCAACTAATCATTTGCCTTTTATTGTAGGTCGCATTGGCAATTAATAATGATTATTCTTGAGGATTGCATAGTTGTTTGGTTTTGTTCTTTTCATAAGAAACCCAACAACGAACTGGAGAACTTATTACAAGGGTAATGATAAAACTTTTATATCATCTATAAGTACATAACAATTATGACTAATGTGTCATTAATTTAACTAAAGTTGTGAGTGGCACAAACATTTTATGTCAAAGAAACAAACAAAAGCAAGTTCAAATTATATTTCCTAAGATGATACATCATTTAAATGTAAATTTAATTATTTTATGTGCAAGTTATATGATATGAAGTTTTCTTTCTTTTATTACAATGGAATAGGCAAATTAGTTCATAGGAATGTGAGTACTACACGATGCATTTTATCAAAGCTATTGTTCAAGCATGAATTTACGATATTTGGACAACGGTAAACACTTATAACTAGTGCTTGAATTCTACGATTTTAGGTGCTCCATTACATAACAACATTGTTTGTTTTAGGAGTTCGATGATCCATCACCAATATCAACGGAGGCCATTGCTGAAATAACACATCAATCGATAACTTATCTCCTCCAACATGGAGATTAGGTTTTGATTAAGAGTTGTTTAAACTTTGTTTAGGTTATGTTTAGATTTAAAATTTTAAGCTAGACTTTGTTTAGACTAAAAATTTTAAATTAGTCATCTAATTGTTTATTTTGATTTGGAACTTTTTATTATGTACTTGAATTGAACAATTTGAAATATATATTTTGTTCTGCGAAATTTGTTGTATTTTAGGTTTTGGTTTTGTCATAAAACAATTAAAATAAAAAATAGCAAATTTAAGCTTGTTATAGTCACAAAAGACTTAAATTCGATGCCATTTTTATTTAAGGTCTAAGTTTAGTAGGCAGTAGCAAACTTAAATTTTAAGTTTGTCATTCAATAACAATCTTAAATTTTAAGTTTGTTCTTTAACGAACTTAAAGTTTAGGTTTGTTACTAACTGACAAACTTAAAATTTAAGTCCGTTGAATCTTAGTCTGTTGTAAAACAGATTTGAAAAGTCCAAAATAATAGACTTAAAAGAACACATTTTAGATCATAATCCAAATTTTTGTTTGATAAATCAAAATGTAAGCACAACCAAAAACCTTAAGAAAATCATATTTGGAGTTTTATTAAAAGGTTTTTCATAAGGTGAAAGATTGTTTAAAACATACATATGAAGATTATTATGATATAGACAACACTAAAAAAAGTTTCACCCTAAAACCCTTTAGGCAATGATGCCCTAACCATGAGAGATAAACAATATTAACCACATGCTTATGCTTTCTTTCAATAGAGCCATTTTGTTGGTGTGTGTATGTGTGGATAAGTGAGCCTACGTCTAATATTGTGAGTGTTGAGATATTTTGCAAGACATAAGAATTCCTTAATATTGTCAATTTGAATAGCTTTTAATTTGTGATTAATTTGATTTTCAACAAATATTTTAAAAAGGGTGAAAATAGTTGAAACTTGAGATTTAGATGAAGAAAATAGATCCACATAAATTTAGAACAAGCATATAAAAAAGTTATGTAATATTTTGCATTACCAATACTAGGCATAAGGGAATGACCCCAAATGTCATTGTAAATCAAATCTAAAGGAGTATTATAAAATGTATCTTATTTGGAAAAGGGATTCTGATGCATTTTTGTTTGAACACAAGACTCACAAAAAATATTAGAAATAACAATATAAGTTTTGTTAACATGAATATTATTTTGCTTCAACACTTTCTGGACAATTTGATAATAAGCATGTCCGAGGTGGAAATTCCATAAAAGAACTATAGAATTTACAAAAGTGTGATTAACACTCAAAGTGGGAGAATAGTAGAAGGGGTAAAAAACATATAATACATCTTTTATGAAGCCTAAGCATAATATGTTTTTTGTCTGAATTATTAACATAGAAAACATTAGAATAAAATTCAAAATACACATGATTGTCTTGGCAAATTGGTAACACAAATTAGATTTTTTGAAAATGAGGAATATGCACAAGATTTTTTTTAAAACAAGTGTGTTTTTGTGTGTGACTTATGAAAAGTAGTAGAACCAATATGGGAAACAAACATACCCTCTCCATTACCTAAAGTGATCGATTCATTTCTAGTGTAGGAACACTTGGTTGTAAAATTATTAAAGTCATGAGTGATATGGTGCATAACACCACTATCCAGATACCAAAAAGGATCATTAGAGTGGAGGGTGTTCCCATATTTGAAGGATTATCATCATGAATTTTTAAGGAACAAAGTTAAGATTGGTTAGCAGAAATGGAAAGTTGAAAGTCATGTTCAAACTTCTGCCAACAATTTGTGACAACATGACCAAACTTGTTTAAAATTTGACATTGTGGTTTCTGTTGTTGCCAAAAACTTCTTGGAGCATTCTTAATGTTGTTGAAATGTTGGTTCTTAATAAATGAGGTGTTTCCGTTTGTAGATTTGTTGTTTCGCTGGTAGGATTGATGAACTTTGTTTCTATATGTGTTGCTGGAACCAAAGATGATGACGTTGTTTATAATAACAAAATCAATGGTTTTGTATTTTTCAAGACGCTCTTCATGGAACAAGAGCACAAACTCTATTTCTTCCATAATGCAAGGATTTGTGCAAGTGAGAATATAAGTGACAAAATTGTCATAGTCATCATAAAGACCATAAATAATTGCTTCAATGTGGTATTCTATGGAGATAGAAGATTCAATAGCTACCAGGGTGTCTACAATCTTCTTGATATCAAGAATATATGTAGCGACATTTCTATCCTTTTTAGGTGTTCTAAGTTGAATCTTTAAAGATTTTACCTTTGTTCTAAATTGAGATGCATGATAAACGTGCAACTTCTTCCAAATTTTAGAAGAGCAATGGTGAGGCCAACCATTTGAGTGAGAATAAACATGTCCGTAGAAGTAAGATGCCAAGCAACCAAGAGTTGATCTTGTTGTTCATATTAGACATAAGCGGGATTAACAATGTTATGAAGGGCATTATCAGGATTAAGGTATTTGGGAGAGGTATATTGACCATCCAAGAATTTGAAAATTTGTAATCCTCTAATTGTGCAAGCACATGTTACTATCAGATCAAGAAGTTTTTAGTGGTAAGTTTGAGGGAGATAGGTGTGTTGAAAGTGTGAGTGTGGTAAGAGGAGGTAATATTGGTGGTTTTAAATTGTGAGTAGAAGAAGATTTTTCAAAGGCCAAGACAATAGTTGTGATTACCTTGTAAGGAAAAGAAACAAAGAAAGAGAGAAAGGGAAATAGTATTGAATAACTACGAAAAATATTTACAAACAAAATGTTAACTAATGTAGTTATACTAGAGGAAAAACACAAATATATAACATAATCAATTTTTATGTGTTATATTACTATACACTTCATGCTAAAAGTAAAAAGAGTAAAATATTGTCTATTTCCTACACCATCATTATTGTTACCATCATTGTTTCACCTCCTGTCTCCAGGCTACTAAAGTCATTGATATGAGAATGAGGAAGAAAAAAGAACAAAACAACATGTTTGATGGAAATCTTATTTCAGAAAGTTTGTTACGAAATGTATAATACATAATTTAAAAAAGCTTGTTTTGAAAATCTTGTTCCAAAAATTAAGTTTTGAAACTCATTTCATTAAAGTTTGCTTTGGAAAGCTTATTTTTTAAAAAGATTATTCCAAGAAGGGTTAAATATGTTTTTGGTCTGTCAAGTTTCAGTGAATTTTGGAATTAGTCCCTCTTCGAACTTTTATACCAATTTAGTCCTTCATCTTTAGAAATACGTGAATTTAGTTATTCTTATCAAATTTTGTTAGGTTTATTTGACATTTTAAATGCGTTTTATGATAATATTTGAGTTAACATTAAAGCAAAAATGTGTCAAAGGGTGTAAACAATTCAAATACTATCATGAAATGCACTTGAAATGTTAGATAAACCTAATAAAATTTGGTTAAAAGGACTAAATTCACGCATTTTTTAAAGATGAAGGACTAAATTGGTCAAAATTTTTGAAAAGAGACTAATTCCAAATCTATTAATAATACAATTCAACGTAGCAAAAAGGCAACTTTTTAAATGACCCACAAAAAGCAAAACACACAAAATTAACTCAAAATAGCATTTTCTAACACTCTATTTGTTTGATAAGTGGCAAAGCCTCGCGATGACACGTGTCACTCAATTTCTAAACTCTAATTTCTTCACACTCCACTCTTCTCTCACTCTCTGTCGTCAACACTCTTCTCTCACTCTCTGTGTCAACACTCTTCTATCACTCTCTAGCGTAACCCTAACAACTTTTCTCTCACTTTCTACCGTCACCCTACTTTCTTTCACTTTCTTCACACTCAATTTCTTTCACTCTCTTCACACTCAACTCTTCTCAACCACACCATATTCATCTCCGATCATGTTTTTACATTCTGATTTCACATTTTTTAGGTTTTTTCCGATCAGTTTTTGGTTTTGCCTTCACTGTTAACCCTTTATGTTTTTTTCTATCATCTCTGATCATGTTTTCGTTTTGTTTTTATGGTTTTTACATGCTGATTTCACATTTTTTAGGTTTTTTCCGATCAGTTTTTGGTTTTGCCTTCACCATTTACCCTTTATGTTTTTTCTATCATCTTCGATCATCTCAGATCAGGTTTTCATTTTGTTTTTATGGTTTATTTGTTTCTTTTTTGTGTTTTCCATCATTTTCGACCACTACTTCGTAAGTTTTTGTTGTTTTTTGTTTTTACAGGCTGATTTCACATTTTTTAGGGTTTCTCCGATCAGGTTTTGGTTTTGCCTTTATCGTTTACCCTTTATGTTTTTTCTATGATCTCTGATCATCTTCGATTAGGTTTTGGTTATTGTTTTTAGGGTTTATTTGTATCTTTTTCTGTTTTCCATCATATTCGACCACTACTTCGTAATTTTTTGTTGTTTTATGTTTCCATGATAATTTCGTAGTTTTTATAGGTTGATTTCACATTTTTTAGGGTTTCTCCAATCAGGTTTTGGTTTTGCCTTTACCGTTTACCCTTTATGTTTTTTTTGTCATTTCTGATCATCTCCGATCATGTTTTGATTTTTGTTTTTAGTGTTGATTTGTATATTTTTCTATTTTCCATCATATTCGACCACTACTGCTTAAGTTTTTGTTGTTTTATGTTTCCATGCTAATTTCTTTGTTTTTACTAGCCGATTTCACATTTTTTAGGGTTTCTCCGATCAGGTTTTGGTTTTGCTTTCACCATTTACCCTTGATGTTTTTACTATCATCTCCGATCAGGTTTTGGTTTTGGTTTTTATGGTTTATTTGTATATTTTTCTGTTTTCCATCATATTCGACCACTACTTCTTAAGTTTTTGTTGTTTTATGCTTCCATGCTAATTTCTTTATTTTTACAGGCTGATTTCACATTTTTAGGGTTTCTCCGATCAGGTTTTGGTTTTGCCTTCACCGTTTACCCTTGATGTTTTTACTATCATCTCCGATCAGGTTTTGGTTTTGGTTTTTATGGTTTATTTGTATATTTTTCTGTTTTCCATCATATTCGACCACTACATTAGAATTTCTATGTTTTTACCGTATGATTTCACAATTTTTATGGTTTATTTCTAACTTTTTCTGTTTTCCATCATATTCGACCACTACTTTGTTTTATTTGTTTTTACAGGATTATTTCACTGTTTTAGTGATTACCTATTTTGTAGGTTTTGAAGATTGATATACAGGATGTCTCAAAATGACAGTCATGAGTTTAGTCTGAAGTTGGAACTCATTGAGTTCTATTAAAGTGCATTTAATTGAAGTTGGAATAGTGATTATTCTTTTTAATTTTGATATGCATTGATATTATTTTCATCTCAATTTATTCTGTTCATCTTTTATTGTCAGTGGTTGTTGATTTCTTGGTTGTTGATGTTATTGTATTGTATCGGATGTAACGATATTAATACATAATTAGTTTTTAAGTGTATGCTTGATTTTTGTTTTTTGATTTTTTAAAAGGACTTGCTCAATTTTCTTCATTGCAACCCAAGGTGGATCTGTTTTCTCAGGCAGTGTTGGAATTCAATGTAGAGGAAGTAATGTTTTTTATGCAAAAGATACAATACTAGCTGCAATTTTATGCAAGAAAGATGGCCAGCTGCTTTGCTCATGCTCTGTCTTGAGGATCTCAAAGCCAGAACCAAAGTTGTTGTCCATGGGATTGTATATGAGAACTAATAATGTAGAAGTTTTGAAACCAGTATTAGATATCATTTTAATTTTGTTAAAACAAATTAGATATCTCTTAATTATTTTATTCAACCTTATAATTTATTTGTAACCTTATGATGTATTTTGTTTATGTAGTTTACCCATATGTTATGTTGGAGTCCTCAGTTAATTAACATCAGGTCTTTTCTTTCCTTTATCTTCGATGCAGCTACATGACTGCATCATGTTACTTCTTTCCTTTTTCAGCTTTTTGATCTCTTCATAGTTTTGTTTTTCTTCTTTGTTGTCTTCATATTTCCTTTTCTTGAAACCTTCAAACAATATCTTTATTTCCTTTTAAATGTCCTGTAGCTTTTATTTTTCTTTTGCTCTCTGCCATATTTTCCTTTTATTCCACAACATTGAGCTGTGTGAAAAAGAGCTTTTGTTTTTTTCTCTGGTCTTGATATGTTTGACCAGTTGCTTTTCCCACATTTTACTCACTTTGGGAAACCAAAACCAAAGTATGCGTATGGTTTTTGTTTGAATGAACCATAGTAGGCATTTCATAAAAGTTGTTTTTGTTTCTTCTGTCCTCTTCATATGTTTGACAGTTGCTTATCTCGATTTTTACTAAATTTGTGTAACCAAAACCACAACATGTGTACGATTTTAGTTTTGATGTATTATCTCTACAAATACATCAGACTATTCTTATTTTTTTATGTTCTCTACAAATACATCTATCCACAACTTCCTTTTTTCACTATTGTCTAATTTTCCGTTTTCCTTACACCATGTCTGCTTTGCAAAAACAAACCTAGTCATTACAAGAACTGAACCCAGAGAAGGAAAGCTGGAATATTATTGCAAGAGTGGTAACGTTATGATTTGTAGAAGATTACACAAAAGGAAAATCTCCATTTTGCATGGAGATTGTTCTTCAAGACAAAGAGGTACTACACCATACTATAAATGTCCGTCATTTTTTTTACTTTTCTTTATTTTTTTTAATTTCCATGTTATATTATAATGTGATATATGAAACTGTTTGTGCAGGGTGTTCTAATCCATGCGTATGTTAGACGCACACTGATATACAAATTTCAATTTGAAATCAAAGAGGATAATGTTTACTCCATTCAGTCTTTTAGTGTTTCATGTAATGGTGGTTCTTATAGAACTACAAATCACGCCTATAAGATCAACTTCCAATTTGGAACCAAGGTCAATTTGGTAGAATCTACCTTAGTTCCCAAAATTAGTATTGCATACACCCCTTTTTCAACCATTAAAGCACTTGGTTTTGACATAGATTACTTAGTAAATATATTAATTTTTTTTTCTTCTTTGCGTTTAAATTTTTATTCATGTTTTATTTTTTTATTGTTTTATTTTTGTTTAGATGTCATTGGAATGTTTATTGGTGTTGGAACAGAGAGAGAGTTAGAGAAAGGTGGTAAGAAGACCAAGATGAATGTTATCCTTATTGAATCTGATGGGTAAGAGGATTGTTCTTCTTTTATTTGATGTTTAACATTAGTCTTATCTAACGAAATTTTACATCATGTAATAGTTATCGACTAGAGTGTACTTTATTTGGTCAATATGTTGATATGTTAAATGCATTTCTTGCCTCTGGAAAGGATCAATATGTTGTCATTGCTTTACATTATTACAAAGTGAAGTTCTTCCAAGTTAACTAACTTTTTGACATTTTGTACACCTGTAGTAATTTTTTAAAAAGTGTTTGACATCTTTATATATTTTATAGATAAAGTTTCTATTCAAAACTGTATGAACTGTACGAGGATAATTTTTAACTGTGATGGTGAAGATGCTACGAAGTTGAAAAAAATGTAAGTACATTTTGCAATTTTTTATTTTTGTTTATTATTTTCGTTTAATTTGCATGTTTTTTTTGTAGGATGTGGGATAGTACTGAATCTCCTTCTCAACCTCTTACCCAACTTGGTCAGTCTTCAAAAGTTAGCTTAGAAGAAGATTTCATTAAGCTGCATCCTAGATGCTCAATTGAAGGTCTCAAAGATTTTAAACAGGTTGAATTCTTTTCCTCTATCTTTCATTTAAATTGTTTAGTTTAAATACTGTGCTTTATATTGTTGCATTATTTATGTTCCAGGAAAGTACTTTTGTAGTGAAGGCTATTATCAAACATGTTCTAGATCATGATGATTGGTGGTACACAGCATGTATCTGCAACAAAGCTGTGTATCCTGATTCCAAAATGTTTTTTTTGTGAAAAATGTAACAAACATGTCATTAAGGTTATACCTAGGTAATATTATTAATCTTCATAATTCTTATTTTTCTAATTTTACTAATTTTACTAATAGACAAATTTGAATAAATGAATAATGTTCTATTTTTTTTTGTTAGGTTTAAACTTAGACTTTGTGTAATTGATGCTACTGATTCTACAACTTTTGTTGTATTTGATCGTGATGCAAGTGCAATGTTGAAGAAATCATGCTCTGATATTCTTGACGTACAAGACAAGGTTAAGTATCCTATATAGTCAAAGAAATCATGCTCCGATTATTATATACACAAATTATTTTTGATTAAGTTAAATCATTTGCATTTCTATTTCTTTTCATAGAACACTGCTGCTGGTAACTTGCCTAAAGAGTTTGAAGTCCTCATTGATAAGACCTATTTGTTCAAAGTCGAGTGCAAGAATGATTATAATAGCAAATTTGAGCAATCATTTAGAGTTAAAAAAGTCTGCATGGATGAAAAAATCATTGAAAGCTTTAGTGATGTTGAAGTTAAGTCTTTGGTAAGATCTGATTTATTTATGTTTAGGTCTTTTCATATATATAATTTTAATTTAACTCTTTTTTTACTTTAATATATTTGTTAGGATGTATACTCTGCAAATGAAGAAGAAAGTAAACTTAAGCAGACTACAAATGAGATGGCATCTGATACCATTGCAGAGGTATGTTAAGATTACAACTATACTTCTTTTTCTAAAAGTTTTTATATGCTAACTTATTCAAGTTTATTTTTAGGATTTGCTGATCAAATTCACTAAAGAATCAAATGATGTTGAGGCTCTAAGTGATCATTTGAACACTATAGGATCAACCCTTGTTTCTATAGAGGAAGCGTTGGTCAATAAACCAGTAATTGATGTTGAAAATGATGAGTTAACCCAGAAAGAATCATCTCATCTGGAGAATCTTAGCTTTTATTGGTTGCAGAGTCAAACTGTGTTGATATTATTTTCTATTATCAACACCATAATCATGCTAGCTACATCAAAGGAAGTGTATTGTATTTGTATTTTGTTTTAAAAGATTTTAGTCTTTCAGCATTTGATTACATTTCAATTTTATCAATCAATTATTTGTAAAAATATATTTCAGGTTACATACATATAGTATTTATCTTTTGTTGTTTGTTGATTTGTAAACATCGTTATATGTTGCTAGCTGAATCTGAATGTGTTGATATTATTTATTTTGTCAACTACACTATCATGCTAGCTACAATATGTTTTGTTGTTCTTTAGTTGTTCTAATTTTTAAAACATTCATTTCAAATTTCTGTTTATTTATTTATGAAGTATTTTACTTATTGCTCAACTTCAATCCCTAATTATTTTTGCAGTGACAATTTGCTAGCAAAGTGTAAGTGTGTTGATATTATTTTATATTGTCAACACCATAATCGTGCTAGCTATATGAAAGCAAGTTTATTATATGTGTATTTTTTTTTAAAGATTTTTGTCTTTCAGCATTTGTTTACATTTCAATCTTAGCAATCAATAATTCATAAAAATATATTTCAGGTTACATACATGTACTATTATGTTTTGTTGTGTGTGTTGATATGTTGCTAGTTGAATGTCAATGTGTTGATATTATTTTTTTTGTCAACTACACTATCATGCTAGCTACATCAAAGAGATAAAGTTTTGATCTATCGTACATGTTTTGACTACATTTTTTGTTGCACAACATATATAACTTATTTCATGTTTTCAAAATCATGATAGCTATATATTGTAACTCATATATAACTTATTCTTTTTATTAACATTGTAATAAAATGATAATTTTTTGAATTTATCTTTTAGTATTTAAAAATAATTTTCTGAACACAAATAATTTTTGAATTCTAATTAACCAAAACAAAAACCGACATTCATTGAAAATTTACACCATCAATTAATTTATTTCATGTTTTGAAAGGAATTTATTTGTAATAAATTCTTTTTAATCAATTAATACAAAAACTGACATTCATTTTCATTTATTGATTATTTTCTATTGTTGTTTGAACTTCTAATTTTTACTTTCGTTTCCAATTTTGAATTTTAATTTTGATTCTTGAATTTTTAATTAACCAAGACAAAAGATGACATTCATTTACATTTTATAATTATTTTATTTGTATAAATATTTTGTATATTTTGTATTAGTTGTTGAATTTCTAATTTGTATTTTTATTTTTAATGATTTGTAATATTTGTAATTTTTTTAAAAAAAAATCATTTTTAATAATCTGTAATATTTTTAATTTGTAATAAATATAATTTTATTATTATTTTATGTGTTTAAATTTTTTTATTAGTCTTTCAACTATTAATTTGAATTTTTATTTCTATTTATTTTTAATATTTGTAATCTTTTTATTTTTTAAAAAAATTACATTATATTATTTGATTATTTTATTTTTATGAATTTTTTATATTACTCTTTAAACTTCTAATTTGTATTTTTATTTTTAATTTCTAACTTTTAATTTGTATTTGTATTCTTAATTCTTAATTTTTAATTTAAAATTTTGGTAATATTTTTATTTTGTAGTAAATATATACGAAAGCATTAAAGATATATATACATATTATATATATATATATATATATATATATATATATATATATATATATATATATATATATATATATATGTGTGTGTGTAAAGTAATTAGAATTTGAAACAGTGTTTTCATATGTATATAACTGTTGAGTATCCATCAAGTTTTGTTTATTATCCATCAACGAAACAGAACGGTCACTTCCCTTAATCCTCCATGGATACCTATGTCCCTGTGCCTGCTAGAATAACCTTAGGAAAGTTCACTACAATGCATTTTGTTCATAATCAGGTATGTTTTCTTTACAAAAAGTTGAAATATATGTTCTTTCTTCATCAATATGTCTCTATTAACTCAATATTAGCTGTTCAAATGTATTGTAAATGTTCTTTCTTCCTTCACCCATTCATTTTTTAAAACATTGTTCGAACCCTTATTTATTATTATTTTTACATAAAAATCAAAACTTTATTTTAAAATGGTTTAAATCTATGGTTTTTCTTTTTGTTTTGCATTTTTCATCTATGTCTAACTGTTTCTTCTTTCACCAGACATGCATCTCTTACTTACTATGTTTTTTAATTTTAAAAATCTTATATTTCTTCAACAATCGTTTAAATATATGACATTTGGATCATTTAAAAAAAAAATTCTTCATTTGTTCTTCATCTTAATTTTTTTCGATCACCCATTCATTTTTTTGTTCTTGGTTACAAATCTTTGTTTTCTTAAAAAAATGTTAACTTTCCAATAATAGGTTAAATTTACAAAATTTTGCTTCCGTAAGCAAAGATTTCTTTTTTACTTTGCTGTATATCTGACGTATTAATTTACTTTGCTTCCAATGTCAACTTTCTTCAATAATCCAAAAAATCTTTTTGTTTACATCACACATGCATGTTTTTATTACTTTGGATTAAATCTTATTTATTCTCTGTCTTTCTTTCATGATCAGTTTAATGTTTGCTTACATTCAGTTTATTACAGTCATTTTTTGAAATTTTATTGACCCTGTTTTTTGTTTGTTGACCACTGGAATTTTAGGAGTTTGGTCATGTTGATCGAATGTTTTTGCTATGTTTGCTCAAGAATTAGGACCGGTTTGGCAGTTTAAAGATATTAAAGGAAATCGCCATCAGTTAACTTTTAACATGGATGTCAATAATCCATTGCAGAATGATGGTTGGTCTAGCCTAAGAGTTTTTTATAAATTGCAGCATATCCATCAAATCTTATTCAGATATGTTGGAAACTCAACATTCCAGATTACTGTATTCTCCAGCATGACTGCAATATCAACTGCGACCAAATTTCTCACGAACATACATCGATTGCGAACAAAACATCTTTTTAGAGTGAAATTGACAAAATCTCAAAGCCAAGCTAGCCATCTGGTGAACAATGTACCTTTATGTTGTTTTTTATATGCTATTGTGTTCATATAAGTTGTTATTTATTTAACTGTTTATTTTTTTCAGGACCTACCAACTGACTTTGCAGCTTATGTTCGGAAACGTAGATTCAAGAGGTTGGAATTGTAGGGATCGACCAACACATGCATTGTTGAGTGTAAGCTTTTGGTGCGTAATTCACCTAAGAAGTCAACTAAGATTGGGAAGAGATGGAAGGGATTTTGCATATTCAATCGATTGAAAGAAGGGGATGTTATTTTGTTTGCAGCTCACAACCAAATGAGAAAGAAGAAGATAAAAGTCTATGTCAAAAAAGAATTTAGCTTTTAATATTTTACTTTTTTTTATTTGCTTTAGATGGTATTTATGGTTTTGTTTTCACTTTCAAGCAAGTTTGTTTTTTTTTTGTTTGTAAGACTCTATCGATGGTAATTTTGTTGCTTCTAATAAGTAGAAGCCATATCTAAAAGTATTATCCGTAAGTTAATTTTGGTCAACTTTAATATTTTACTTAATTTGATTTTACTTATTATCATGTTTCAAATTATGTATTATAGTTATGTATTACTTTTATATATATTTCTTAAAAAAATATCATTAGAACTAAGATTTATTTTAATATTAATTTTATACAAACAATATTCAGTTGCGATAATAAAAATTATTAAAAATTTTAATTCTTTATCAAAAATTTTAACACAGATTGAAGTTGTAATTATTGCTAACTTGGTAATTCTTTTAACTTTGTGTTCTAATACTATCACATAACATTATTTGTTTTATAAAAAGAATGCAATAAAAAAAAATTATTTGTTACTCTCAAACACACGTGTATTAAAAGTTTTAGTGTATTTATGTTATAAAAAGTTAAACAGCACGTGTATTCATTTTTTATCAAAGGACAATTAAAATTACATTGGGTTGTCATTCTTTTTGTTTGACCTCATTTCTTAAAAATTATTTCCATTAGTTTCATGGTACACTAAATGTGGAAACAAATTTCTACTTTCATGGTTGACTATTATCAAGCATAGTACTTATGTGTTGGCCCAAAAAGGGATTATACTACAAATGCAAATTCTGAATAGAAGCATATCAGTGTCTGCAAATCATGAATTTGGACATTGCATATCAAAAGGTACGTTATTCCAAATATTGATCAAAAGGTACAATTTCCATATTAATGACTTGGTTGTTCTTTTTTATAAAAAGATTGTACTTACATTATCTACCTTAGGAATATTCAGCGTGGAAAACTGACTATGTCCCTTTATATTCAACACATCCTCCAACAAAATGTTTATTTTATTGAACTTCTCTTCAATGTGTAAACAAACAAAACAACAAGTGTATGTATAAACTTTTGGAAACATAACAACAAGTGTATGCATAACATCAAGTGTATGCATAAACAAACATAAACAAATGGCTGCAAATCTATCAACAAATGCAAGAAGAAAAAGGAAGAGCATTGTGTCAACAAAGATTTCAAATATGATGATGAAGTCCTCAGGTAAAATAAATTTATTTCTCATTTCATTTGTTCTTAAAACTTCTTCCCAATAAATACATTTACTTATCTCCAATAGAATAACATAAACATTCAGATGTACATTTATCAACACAGTTTTTTATTTTGTTTTCTTCACTGCAGATACCAATCAAGACAAATTCATTCACACTGAAGCATTTTCTTCTAGAAATACTACACCTTTTTCTCATTATACAGATTTTGGTAATGATTTTTTCATTCAATACAAACTGTTGTAATCACTGTCCATTCAGTGACACTGTAGCATTTTTTCATTGTTACTGAATACATCTTTTACAGATAAGTTGTGTTCTTAATAATTTTTTTAGGGATTCATATAAAAAATGCAACAGATGCAATTACTTTATTACTTGGATTGCATACTTAGATTGCTTTTACTGCTAAAGTTTAACAGTTTGGATTACATTGTTTAACAATTTTATTTGAAATGAACTTTATCTATTATGCTCTCTTCTTATTTTTGAACCATTCTCGCAGTATGGAATGAAAATATTACCCCAAATTCAACTATCAACAACTCCTTTACTGTCAGTGAAGATAGAAACCTGCATGATCAAGCAATTCAATATTCAAATAGAAAGCCATTGTTGGAGTTGACATGTCGTGGTAAGTTTGTTCATTGAATTTAAATTTCATTGAAATTCCCAACAATGAAATTGAAATGCACAATGTCTTTGTCAATTTATCCATACTCAATGGATATCCAATGGATACACAATGTCTCATTCATCTTTATATTTAATGTAATATTTGTATTTTAAACTGGATACATTTTTATTTAATTTTGTTTAATTTCAATTTGCAGACATTGACCAACTTAATTATAAGAATGCACGAACAAGAAGGAAAGTTATTAGGAATCAGAAAATTGCAGAAAAAAGTAATATCATGCCTGATAAATCTAATATTATTTTATCTTTATTTCAATTCCTTTAATAGTTTTTGTATTACTAATATTTACTAACATTTCATGTAAAGAAATTTATGGTTCTACCTCCATTGGATCTGGAATGGTTGGTAATTCAATTGAAATCACCAATGGTCCAATTTTGCACAAAACCAACATTAACAACAAAGGTAACAATCTAACTTATAATCTTGTCTCTGTTTCACAGTACTTAAATGTGAAATAAGAACAAATTCATAGAATATGCAAATAAGAAAACTGTTATAAACTAATATATCATCATTTTATATTTCATGTCTATACTTGCAGATATGGTTCAAAGTGACTGTCATAATACACAACCACTGTTGGATAAAATTACTAACAGGTTAGATCAAGAATTTGTTGGTAGCAGCTTCATTCCTGCTTATGTGGATTCTTCTTCTTATTCTCAAGTTGTTAATCTTTTTGATGTTGAAGACAACCAAAGTCGTGGTAATTTGTACTATTAACAAAATTAATTTGAATACTTTAATTACTTTTATTGTTACAAATTCATGTTGCTAATGTTTAAATCAATATTTAGACATATGTAAGCTGCCATCCTATACCAGTGCAAGACCAAGTAAATCATCTCAATATTTAGAAGTTGTAAAATTCTGTCAGCCTTCTCTTCAAGATGCTATTACACCTATTTCAAAGATATTGAATTTTAACAATAATTCTGATGAAGATGAGAATCATGGTAATCAATAATGGTTGATTATAAAAATAAATTAATATTTTTTTTTAATTTTCCTTTATTAATAATTGTTTTTTATTTTATTTCAGATTATCTAATTGGGCATTTCTCCTCTGATTTGTATTCAAGAGCTGAAATTCAAGGTTGAACACTACTTTTTAGCCAATTTATATTATTATATTGTACATATAAATATAAATATCTTTTAATTAATAACATTTTTTTTATGTACTTAGCAAATGTTGATGTAGGGGACTGTTCCATTGAGTGTCCCGATTGTCAAGCTCAATTGTTGTACGAAGAAAGATCTGATAAATGCAAAAGATTAAAACAAGTTGATTTCTCTCTTTGTTGTCAAAAGGGAAAAGTCCAACTTCCATTGTTGAAGAAACCTCCTCAATTTCTTCAAAAGTTGTTGAAAGGTGAAGACACTACAAGCCAACATTTCTTACAATACATAAGAAGCTACAACAACATGTTCTCATTTACATAGATTGGTGCGAAAATTCATTCCTCAATCAATCATGGATGTGGTCCTCCTCAGTTTATTCTTAGTGGTCAAAATTACAATCGCATTGGAAGTTTATTGCCCGATAAAGGATCAAGTCCAAAATTTGCACAACTATATATTTATGACACAGAAAATGAAACAACAAACAGAGTTAGTGATGAAGGATTGACCCCAACCAAGGATGGAGGCACATGCTTAAGAAGACTAAGAATGTTTAGAAAGGAAGTTCACTAATCCTTCATCCCTTTCATTTGTGTTTGTTATTTTTGATTCCCTAAGTTGACTTAGTTGAATCAACTTTAGTTGACTTGTTGACCTTTGACTAGGTTTGACTTGTTGACTATAGTTGACTTAATTTAAGCCAACATGCTAATCTATGTTTATTTGCTTTGTAGGTTAATTAGGAGTAAGAAATCAATGCTAGGTGGCGCATGGTGATTGGGGAGCATAAATGATGTGGAGGAGAGAGTAAAGCAAAGGCAT
>Ga0214542_1001805_pt1 | contig 44279 bp, 35 predicted proteins | sample CNSS1metaG_FD_160096 | JGI IMG/M metagenome (GOLD analysis project Ga0214542, IMG submission 160096) | Root nodule microbial communities from cowpea collected in UCLA plant growth center, Los Angeles, California, USA - CNSS1 | ecosystem: Host-associated > Plants > Roots > Nodule | place: USA... | reverse complement strand
TATAATTAAATAAGATAATTATTTAAAAATATCAAATAAAATATCTAAAGATATATTTTTCCCAAATTATCTTCTATCATAAAGATAAAGAAAACCGCAAGGTCCAATTTTTTGTTGCTCTCTTCTTTGCTTAGCCAAACTTCTTCATTTTTTCAAGCTTTTCTTTTTGTCTTCATGCAATGCTTGGCTTGGATTTTTGTGTTTTTGATAATTTTTTATTCTTGGATTTATCTTTAAGGTGTCACGAAGCTTTAATCAATTTATTTCCACACCTCCATGAGCTCAACTTAGCTGCAGCTGCACTAACACACCTCAAAATATCCAAAGAACATTTATGCAACTAAAAAGCTATTTTTAACATGTTTTTGTATCTCATGCTCAATAAACCCAATTATACGAAATCCCAATTAAATCAATCTTTAAGCACACAAATTTAATTAAATACCCAGAATTAAACATTAAATGAGGGCAAAAATACGTACTCATCATGGATATATCAATTTTTCTAAAGATGTTGTTAATGAAGAAATTGAAGATTCTCACACATATATATCTACTGATGGATATGAGTACAAATGATCTTTTTCATGAGCAGAGTTGTGAGAATAATACAATGGAGGAGCCGAGTGCAGTTGAAGAGCATCGATATTCGAAGATGCAGCTGAAGCATCAACTATTGTAACTAACTTGGTTAATGATGAAGCAGCAGATTCAACTACTTCAAGTGCAGATTTTTGCTCACAAGGTGAAATTATGAGGATTATTGATGATCTTGTTAACCATTCGAATGCATCTGATGATGCCCAAATTGAGTTGAAACCACACACTCCACACATTAAGTTTGTTGATGTGAATGATGCAAATAAGTTTTTAATGGTGATTTTTGTTGACTTGGCTGTGGAGAAAGAAGAAAGGTTGTTGCAAAAGGAAAAGAGGTTAGACTCATATTCTTTTGAAAACATTGTTGATAAAAAAGTTAATTTGTATGCATGTTTATTTTTTGTTTCTGTTTTTAATTTTAAAAATATTAAAAAAATTTCAAAAATATATGTTTTTGTTTTTTTTAATAAAATTGTACAAGCTAACTTGTACTTTATAAAATTAAAAAAAAAATTTTGACATATGGCTAGACTGAGCCAAAAGTCACAATTTTTCGTTTCCTCCCCAAAATAAGTTCATCAAGAACATTTTTTTTTTGAAATAAGTGTGGGGGAGACAAACTGTAGGTAGGATTTTTCTTTTTTTTGTTTTTCAATTTTTTGTTTTTGATTTCATTTAAAAAGAAAAAAAATTGTGATTTCTTTTTGAGAAAATTGTGAAAGTATTATCTTTTTACTAAGTGAAACTTTTAAACAATATGCGTCATAAGAAATCCACAAAAAATATTTCCTTGCTTTCAATAAAACATATTGACATTGGATTTTGAGATTTGATTCAATAATTGGGATGATCATAATTCTGGTAAAATAATAGTCATGTTGATATGAGTGAATTATTTCTATGAGTTGCTAATTGAGTAGATTTGAGAATTTATTGATTAAATCTTTTTGTGAAAGAGTTTTGACCTTGTGAGTCTTGAGCCTTAATGTAAAGGATGGATCGTTGTGCGATTCCTATTTTTTCTTGAGTGACTTGCTCATGTTTGTTTATACTCAAATATTTAGCTTGATTCTTTTGTTTTGCAACTTAGGTGAATGTCCATGATTTGATATGACTGAGGCATTTCTTGTTTTTAGCTACTTGGCCAAATAAGCCCACCTTTGTATTAATCCATTGATAGCCCCTTTGAACTTTAAACCTCTTTCTCTTGTTTTAAGCCAATTGTAAACCCTTAAAAAGGAAAAGACCATGTTTTTCCTTATCTTAGGAAGGAAGAAAAGAGCTAGTGGATTATGATAGGATTGGTTGAGGAATAAAGTGTTGAAAAAGTGTTGAAATGAAAAAAAATAATTGCTTTCTAAAAAAAGAGAGAGCAACAAAGCAATCAATGAAAAAATTTGTTTTTGAAATTATGCTCCATTATTCTTCCAACATTACTATTTCAAAATCCCAAAAATTCTAAAATTTTTCCTACCTTTGCCTTGGCCCCATCATAATCTGTGAAAAGTCTTCATGATCTTTGAATGCATATTTTCTAAAAGTTTGTGAATATTAGAGTCTTGTTAAGTATTAGGAGTGTTTACATGCATGAGTATTTTGAGTGAAAACGCAAGCCAAAACACTTGAGAGAATTTTGGTGAGAAAATACACATTTAACTTGAGTGCTTTCTTTCATAATTGATTGTCTTATGAATTCAAAAGATTAACTCATGTGTGAAAAATAAAATCTTTCCGTTTGTTTATGAATGGTAACATGATTTCTAGAATATTGATTTTTCTCAAGTAAGGTTCATTCCTTTGACCCACTTTTGATGTGAAATAAAATACCTCAGAACAAGTTTTGAAATTGCTCAATTTTGCACAGGAGTGCAAAAGGATAAGTGTGTGGTTATGATGAGTGCGTATGTTTGCCCTCATTTAATGTTTAATTATGGGTATTTAATTGAATTTTGTGTGCTTAAAGATTGATTTAATTGGGATTTCCTATAATTGGGTTTATTGAGCATGAGATACAAAAACATGTTAAAAATAGCTTTTTAGTTGCATAAATATTCTTTGGATATTTTGAGGTGTGTTAGTACAGTTACAGCTAAGTTGAGCTCATGGAGGTGTGAAAATAAATTGATTAAAGCTTCATGATACCTTAAAGATAAATCCAAGAATAAGAAATTATCAAAAGCACAAAAATCCAAGCCAAGCATTGCATGAAGACGGCAAGAAAAGCTTGAAAAAGTGAAGAAGTTTGGCTAAACCCTAAACCCTAGTGGATGAGTTATGAGTCATTATTTTCCCTTATTCCATTGCCTTTTTATGCCATTCTTGAGGGTTGTTTAGTTCTTAATTGTCTTTTGTTAGTGAATTTTCCTCAATTGGGCTTCATTGGGCCATTATTCCAAATTTTGATTAATTTGGCATTAATTGGTCTAATTATTATTTCTAATTGTTTTTAGGTATTTTATAGAGTAAATTTTGGAGCTTGGACATTTATCATAAGGTCAAGAGAGAGTTGCCACGTGATTTCCACATCATTGCCACATTTGTGCCATGTTAGTCAGGCTGTCCATGTCACTAGGCCACCATTTTCAACCTATAATGCCATTTTTGTAATTTTGAGTGACAGAATGACATTTTTGTAAATATGTGGGTTTGTAGTGATGTGACCACGAAAATTTTAGGTCTTCTTGGGTGGCAGTCGCACATCATCTTCTATAACCTCCATTTTTACATTTTGAGAGCTTTATATGGTTACCCTTGGAGGTGCCACATGAATTTTGATGTTTTAGCACAAATTTTTTCCATTTTTATCCATTATTACAACACCCATATTGGATTGTACATTTTCTGAACGTTTGGAAGCTTGGGCAGTTTCTTTTTAACATTGGGACCTTGTTGAATCCATGTTTCATCTTCTATTCATGATTTGATAACTTGTTTTGTTATTGTTTCACGTTTTCTGCACCATTTTACGTTTTCTGCACCATTTTCTTATCAGTCAATGGTTGTATTCCATTTAGGGTTGAGCTTTGGTTCGCAATCCATGTAACACTAATTTAATGTGTTAATTCCTTGTAGAGAATGAATTGAAGTCTTAAGGTTATTGTTTCATATGGTAGAGTTTATTTTACTCTTTATTCGGATTCTATTTTTTGTGCTTAATGGATGAAGATTTCTGTTTAAGCTTATTTTGCAGAATGGGTCATTTCATTTTGGGGTTGTTATCATGCTTAATGATGCAATTAAAAATGAATGAATGTGTGCTTTGCTTAATTGCGTGTTGAATTTCGGTTCTAATGTTCGCTTAACTAATTATTTCAGGAGTTCAATAGAGTAGTGATAGCTAATTAATTTGATGACCTATGATTGGAAGATTTTCATTTGAATCAAGGAATTAACACTGTTTTCATTATTGTTTTATCAAATTTTCAATTACGATTTATTCTTGTGTTGAATTTCTGGAATCTGCCAAACCTCTCCCCTTTTGTTGAACTACAATCAGGAATCTTGGAGTGTAAACAATGAGTTAACGTCATGAGAGGACAATGAGTGAGCTTACAACACCTGAGTTCACTTATGACTCATTGGACATTCAGTATCCTGAGGAGGAAGTTCCTTATGTTTTAAAAATCGGATTAATACATTTGTTGCTAAAGTTTCATGGCTTTGCAGGTGAGGACCTGTGTAAGCATCTGAAGTAGTTCCATGTTGTGTGTTCCACCATGAAGCCCATAGATGTCTAAGAAGATCATGTGTACTTGAAAGCTTTTCCACATTCCATAGAGGCTAATGCAAGAGATTGACTGTATTACCTTACACCCAGGTCCATCGCGAGTTGGGATGACTTGAAGACATTGTTCTTGGCCAAATTCTTCCCTACGTCCAGAACCACAACCATAAGAAAGGAGATTTCTGGCATCGGGGAACAGTCTGGGGAAAGTCTCCACGAATATTGGGAGAGATTCAAGAATTTATGTTCTAATTGCTCACACCACAAGATATTTGAGCATTTGCTTCTTTAGTATTTTTTATGAAGGCTTGCACCAATTGGATAGAAGCATGATTGATGCTCGAGTGGTGGTGCTCTTGGTAATTCAATCCCAGCAACAGCGAGGCAATTGTTTGAGAACATGGTTTCTAACTCTCAGTAATTTGGTGCAAGAAATGATGTTATTATTGTTAGGGGAGTTCATGTTGTAGGAGCTCCAGAGTACACTAAGAAGTTAGATACCAAGATTGATGCTCTTACCACCTTAGTCAACCAACTTGTTGCGAATCAAAGACTTGCACTTTCTATTGCAAGAGTTTGTGGCATTTCCACTTCAGTTGATCATTTCACAGATTCTTGCCTATGATGCTAACATTTTCAACCATAAAACGCCCCAGCAACACCAACTGAACAATGATTTGTCCACCAACAAATATAATCCAGGTTGGAGAAATCATCCCATTTTGAGATGGGGAAACTAAAAATAGCAGCAAAACCAACAGGTTCAAAACGTACAGCCTCCTCCTCACCAATAACAAAAAGTTGCAGCTACACAACCTGCCCTAGTTCCACCTGTCCCTACTGCCATCCTAGCTCCCACTGCACCTTCATCTTGTACTTCATTGAAGGAGTTAGTCAGGATGATGACCCTTCAAAATATGCAATTCTAGTAGGAGACTAGAGCTTCAATTCTAAGTTTGACAAATCAAATAGTGTAGATGGCCACTCTGCTAAACCAAGCACAATCTCAAAATGATGACAAGCTACCATCACAAATAGTGGAGAATCCAAGAAATGTGAGTGCTATCAAATTGAGATCTGGGAAGAAGATTGAAGTTCCCAGTCCTCAACCTACAATTGAGACGGAAGTTGACCCTGCCATACTTTAGAGAAAGTATGATGTTCATGCAACTTGTCCTTCCACATCTTGGGTGTCTTCTATGCCTTCCACCTCTACTGTTGTGCCTCTCATCCCTCTTCCTTTCCCCCCAAAACCCATTCTAAGCAAAAGGATGGAAGAGGTTGACAAGGAGATGTTAGAAACATCCAGGAAGGTGGAGGTGAACATACCTTTGTTGGATGCCATTAAACAGATTCCCAGATATTCGAAGTTCTTGAAGGAGTTGTGCACGTATAAGAGGAGGCTAAAGAGTTGTCCCTTAGATTCCTTAGAACTACAAAGACCTAGGTACATTTTATGTACCTTGCATCATAGGTAACAATAAATTTGAAAATGCAATGCTTGATCTTAGTGCTTCAATATATGTGATGCCTCTACCTATTTTAAAATCTCTTTCTCTTGGACCCCTGTAACCTATGGGTGTGGTGATTCAGTTGTAAAATAGAAGTGTTGTCCACCCCGCAAGTTTAGTTGATGATGTTTTGGTTCGTGTTGGTGAATTGATTTTCCTTGCTAATTTTTACATTCTTGATATGGAAGAGGAATTTTCACATGGTTTTGCACCAATCATTTTCAGCAAAATATTTTTGAAAACTGCACGAACCAAGATTGATGTCCATGTAGGTACTTTGTCCATGGAGTTTGATGATATTGTTGTGCGTTTTAATTAGGGATGTTAACGGGGCGGGTACGAGTAGTAGCTTCCCCGTACCCTACCCGTTGGATAAATATTTGCCCCGTACTAGTACCCATATTTGTCAGGTATCCATTATGTGGTTACCCGCCTATTTTTTTCATATTCACAGGTATCCACGTGTATTAACAAAATTATTTAAAAAATAAACATTTAATCATAAATTCAAATAAAATAAAATAAAATACATCATTGTCATAAAATTTAGATAAAGTTAAAATAAACTCAAGTTCATACAAGTCCAAATAATTATAAAAGTAAATATAAAATGACGTTCAACACAATGAAAATTCTTTAATTAATACTTTGATAAAAAAGCCGACTTTCTTGGATTGATTCCTGAAAAATAAACAAAATAAACAAATAATAAACCTCAATTGACACGTGTCAAGTATTCTTATTTTGATTCATCATTTGACAACAAGCATACCATAAATGTCATTGTCTATATATTATTTGATGTATAAGCTTAATTTCAAATAAAGGAAAGAGATGAATGTCAAGGGGTGTACCTAGAAGAAGATAACGTACCAATACTTGAAGTTATAAAAAATTAGGTCAAAATGTTTTTTATAAATATATATATATATATATATATATATATATATATATATATATATATGCCCTTGATATTACACTATGAACATTATCAACATTAGTTTGGTTTCACAGATACGGATACTATGATACCCGTACCCGCACCGTTAATGTGTGGGTATCAAAAATACCCGTATGTGCGGGTAGTGGGTATCCATTTTTAATATATGTTTCCTACTTGTTACGGGTTTTATCTGCGGATACCCGCGGGTACGAATGTTTTTGACATCCCTAATTTTAATATTTTAGATGCAATGAAACATCCTTCTGAGGATCACTCTATTTATCATATTGATATCATTGATGATGCTATTGAAACATATTTCTTATTTTTACCCTTTGCATTGCATGAAATATGCATGTGTTTGAATTGTCTGAATTTGCATGCATTGGTGTTGACTCTAATTCATATTGTGCTTCGGATTGTGATTTTGATGTTGATTCTGAGTTTGACTCTCTAGGTGTTGTACCATATGATTTTGATGTTACATGGTCAGAATGCACTAACCATGTTGTAGGAAGTGCATATGCATATGATTGTTATCTTGAGGTACATGTTGTGGAACCTATTTCTCCCTCCCCTCAGGTTCTTGATATTGAGCAAGCATCCAACACTCTAGAGTTGAAACTACTACTAGACAACCTCAAGTATGTCTATTGGGTGGACATTGGCTGACATTCCTGGAATTAGCCCATCCACGTGCATGCATAAGATATTGTTGGAGGATGGAGCTGAATTGGGTTGGAGCCAAGGGAGGAAATTGGTGATCAAGGAAGAACTTTAGAATAATCTTTTTTTAAAGTGAGGAATCCAGGTTAGGGGAGCTATAACTCGTTAGTCTTGCATTTTAAATTTAATTGCTTTATGAATGGCATGTATATGTATGAAAATGGTTGTCACATTTGAAATTCTGGGTTTCTGGAAATTTTCCAGAAACCGCCTGGCGGGCATTCAAAGCCACCATGCGACTCATACCAATTCTGAACATTTTTTGGGTTCCTGCAAGGAACCGCCAGGCGGTGAGCTAGGAGCCGCCAAGCGACGCGTTACTTATCACCTAGTTCTGGGTTTCTCTAATGAAGGGTCGGGCGGTAGTGACTAACTCGCCAAGCGACACGAGGCACTTTTGGCTCGATTTTGATGTTTCACAGGTTCTGGGAGGTTTCTAATCAGGGAGAAATCGAGTTTTAATCTTTAAGAATTATTAAACATTGTATTTCATTGGAAATTCGTGGAACTGGGGTTTAATTGAGAAGAAAATTGCATGAAGGTTATCTTAGGGTTGATGAATTGGGAATTTCGAAAATGACACTAATCTAAATGGAAAATGTTAATGAATTCATGAATGGGAAGCGTTAGGGATGAACCATAATCCCAATAATTAGGATCGTATCCTATGGAAATCAGAGTTGTTGTAAAGGGGGTAAGGTTCGCAGGTGCAGGAACCGCCTAGCGGCACCCCTTTGGCCGTTAGGCGCCATACCAGTGGTGCATGGTGTTCTGATTCATGAAAAACGCTATTTTTCATATTTTGGCGGAACAGGAACCGCCTGGCGGTACAAAACTACCGCCAGGCGCTCGGCTACTGATTTTGGCGCTAGGGTCCACCAATTTTTCTAGTTCGCGCAGTTTTCGTAAAACTACATTTCCCAATTCGTTAACCGTCCGATTTAGGTGAAAGTTTGGAAGGTGATTCACAACATGTTGTTCTTCACTTTGAACGGTGGAGATTTAAATTGCATAACTGGAGAGGGAGATATACATTACGCATGATTGGTTCTTTGAATTCCCTAATAGTATGACTACTAATGGATGATTAAGTGTGCTCAAGTGCTGATATGGCCTTAATTGGTGAATGTATATATATAAACATATAGATTTGTGATTGATGAGTATGTTTATGGTAGTGCTTGTTGAAACATGTTGAATATATGAACCTATATATGTTAGCTCGAATGTATGATGTTATAAGTGTGTGAATAAAGCCACTATTGATGATATCACTATGATCAAGTGGTGCATGATCATGACGGGTTTTGGGAAAGTATGGGAACATGATAATTATACTTTAAAAGTAATGGAATGGCGAGGAGTCATGTTTATATGTGTTGTTTGTACTGTTACTTGTTATTTCCCAAAGTATAGGAATTATGTGCATGTGTTTGTGGTGTTGGCTTGAAGGACTAAGTCAAATAGGGGTCTAGGATGTGCTTGATGGTGGGACGCATGATGGGCATGGAACTGTGTAGTTCCCGTCGGCTGCTAAGTGGCGAGGAGTCCTTAGTATGGTGATTACATGCGTCGGACGCACGATGGGCAAGGAACTGTTATAGAAGCGGAGAGTGGGAACATAGATCTTAGGATTGTTTATAAAGCATTTTTAAATAACTTTCTGTAATTTCATTATGGTTTTGAACAATAAATTTGTAATAGGAGGATTTGAGTATATTATTAATACTTTATTTATTTATGTTGGAAATTAAATTTAAAGGATTTGAATTTTCCTGTGTTTTTGGGAAATGCTTTATTTAATAATTGATGTATTTATTTCTGCCTGTTTATTTTATTTTTATTTTATTTTAAGTAATATCCTACCGGGATGTTACGAAAAGCATGTTGACTTCATCTTTGATGAAGGATGTGAAAAGGCTTTTGATTGCCTCAAGAAGGCCCTAACCACCACTCCTATCGTTCAGGTGCCGAATTCGACAACCCCATTTGAGCTCATGTGCGATGCATCAAATTATGCCATGAGAGCTGTCTTAACACACAAGATTAACAAGAAGCCTCGAATGATCTACTACGCCTCCAGAACGTTAGATGTTACTCAAGCAAACTATACCACAACAGAAAAGGAGCTCCTTGAGATTGTTTTTGCACTTGAGAAATTTAGATCATATTTGTTTGGTTCACCTTTTGGTGTGTTTATTGGCCATGCAACTCTAAAGTTCTTGTTGAAGAAGGCAGAGTCTAAGCCTTGGTTGATAAGATGGATGCTCTAGCTCCAAGAGTTTGACTTGGAAATCCGTGATAGGAGCGGAACATAGAATTTGGTTGCAGACCACCTGAGCAGGATAGAGAGGTTTGCTGATGATGTTTCACCAATCCGGGATGACTTTCCCGATGAAAGTTTGTTGACACTCTCTTCTTCTTTCTCTCCTCGTGGTTTGCTAACATTGTAAATTATCTTGTTACTGCTATTTTTCCTCTATTAGAATCCAAAGCTCAATATGATAAACCTAAGAGCGATGCTAGGTATTATATTTGGGATGACCCCTATTTGTGGAAGATGTGCAATGATCAAGTTACAAGGAGATACATTCAAGACCATGAGATTGACTCGATCCTTAAATTTTGTCATTCATCTGTTCTTGGTGGTCATCTCAGAACATAAAGGATAGCTCACAAGGTGCTAGATTGTAGATTTTATTGGCCCACCATCTTCAAGGATGCGTGGAAGATTTCTAGCACGTGTGAGCAATGCCAACGAGCAAGATGACCCATTTCTTGGAGACAACAGATGCCTCAACAACCCATATTATTTGTTTAGATCTTTGATATTTGGGTTATAGATTTCATGGGCCATTTCCTTGTCTCCTTTGATTTCACTTATATTCTACTTGTTGTTGATAATGTTTCAAAATCGGTGGAAGCCAAAGCCTTCAGAACTAATGATGCTCGTGTTGTTGTAGACTTTGTTAGGTCTCATATATTTTACAAGTTTAGAGTTCCTAGAGCCATCATTAGTGATCAGGGCACCCATTTTTGCAATAGATCCATGGGGGGTTTTGCTTCAAAAGTATGGGGTTGTGCACAATCTTTCTAAACCATATCACCCCCAAACTAATAGGCAAGCCGATATCTCAAACAGAGAAATCAACAGGATCTTGAAAAATGATTGTACAACCCAGTCGAAAGGATTGGAGCAACAACCTAAAGGATGCTCTTTGGGCTCATAGGATGCTTACAAGGCACCTATAGGGATGTCTCCCTAGCGGGTTGTCTCCCTAGCGGGTTGTCTTTGGAAAGCCATGCCACCTACCAGTGGAGATAAAGTACCGAGCTTACTTGGCTGTCAAATCATGCAACTTCTCACTTGATCAAGCTGGGGAGGAAAGGCTGCTGTAGTTGAAGGAGTTAAAGAGATTTCATGATATCTCTATAGCTAGAAAGGAGTTTGTTGTTGGTCAATAAGTGTTATTGTATAACTCTAGACTTGGTCTCATGGGTGGTAAGTTGCATTCAAAGTGGATTGGTCCCTTTGTGGTGACTAATGTTTATCCTTATAGTGCAATTGAGAACAAGAGCCAATCCACCGATAAGATCTTCAAAGTTAATGGGCATCATCTAAAGCCATTCCTCAACAAGACTTCTTTGCTTGACCCCACTTCTGTTTCACCATGATTTAGGGACTTTTCTTTCTCCTTTCTTACTTTTATTGCACTTATCCAGGCCCATCTATTGATGTTTGATTGTCTAATTTTGTGTTTGAGTCAATGTGTAGTTTAAGTATGGGGGAGTCTATTGTTTTTTCCTTTTTGTTAATTTGTGTTAAGTTTTTGTTTTTTGTTTGGGACACTCACTTCACTTTTGGAGGATGAGTTGTTGGTTGCTCTATTGACTGAGATCCTTGCTTTCTCTTTGCAGGTCAAGTTGCTTTTGAGTTATTTTACCATGTGTGAGGATTTGAGCCACTCTTTGTTCCTTGTTATGTGATACATGCCTCTTAAATGCTTGCACAATGGCCTTGGCTTGACTCTTTCTAATGTTTTTCTTATTCACATTCATGTTTAGATATGATTTAGGCAACTTTGTTCTGATGAGCCTATAACCAGATGAGCCTACCTTGAATTGTTTCCTTTGATAGCCCTTTTTGAGCCTGCATACCTTTTCATTGTTTTATAGCTCATTACAAGCCCTTAGCCAGAAAAACCATGATTCATCTTGCCTTAGGAAATTTTGGTGCTTCGGAATTGTTTTAGGAATATATGTTTGTGGTTGCGCATAATAAGTATGGTTGTGCGTATACCTATTTTGTTCATGGATTGCTCATTTGTACATTTTATGTCGAACTTGAAAATTGTTGTTTCTCTATTAAAAATGAAAAGAAATGATAAAAAAAATTGAAAATTGAATCTGTAAGTTTTAGAGTTTGAAATTGCTTTCATGCTTGATTTTGACATATTTCCCCATTGCTCCTCTATTTGCTTTGGTTCTTTTGGCCACTTTTCCATATGTTCCACACCTTGTCCTCAGCCCCATTACAACCTTGAAAAGTCCTTCTGATCTAGATTTGCATGTGTTTTAGTTTGGTTGTTGGTTCTAAAGGCTTGCCAAGTCTGTTTGATGTTTGTTTTTCAGGGGTCTATTGAGAGTAAACAGTAGCCTAGAGATTTGAGTGATACAATGCATATTCTGTGAGGTTATATTGCTTTCATTTCTCTCTTTGAGTTGAACTGAGTACTTTACATGTTTTGAATTTCTAGGATGATTTTCACAGATTTCTTGCAACATTGACTCCTTTTGTATTGGGTGTGTTTCCATTTTTTTTCATTTCGTGTCTGTTTGTTTGTATTGTGTCTCTTTATCTCTCTCTCTCTCTCTTTATTTTGTCTGTGTTGTCCTTGCTTTACTTCACTGTGCCTTTATATTTTTGCCCAGGAGTGCAAAAGGGTAAGTATGGGTGATTTTGATGAGTCACTATTTTTCCTTATTCCATTGCCTTTTTGTGCCATTCCTGAGGGTTGTTTAGTGCTTAATTATCTTTTGTTAGTGCCTTTTCCTCAATTGGGCTTCATTGGGTCATTATTCCGAATTTTGAATAATTTGGCATTAATTGGTTTAATTATTGTTTCTAATTCTTTCTGGGTATTTAATGGAGAAAATTTTGGAACTTGGACATTTATCATAAGGTCAAGAGGGAGTTGTCACGTGATTTCCATATCATTATCACGTTTACGCCATGTCAGTCACCCTGTCCACATCATTGGGCCACCATTTTCAACCCACAGTGGTACTTTTGTAGTTCTGAAGGGTAAAATGACATTTTTGTAAATATGTGGGACTGTGGTGATGTGACCACGAAAATTTTAGGTCTTCTTGGGTGCCAGCCGCACATCATCTTCTCCAACCTCCATTTTTACGTTTTGAGAGCTTTATATGGTTACCCATAGAGATGCCACCTGAATTTTGATGTTTTAGCACAATTTTCTTCAATTTTCATTCATTATTGACAACACCTATAGTAACACCCCAATTTTTGGGATGGCACGAAATGTTAGAAATTTTTTGTGTTTAACGGAAAAGGAATTAACATTGAAAATGTACAAATAAAAACTTTTAATTTAATTTAAATTACATAATTCAAACTGTCACTTTGTCAATAACTTCCAATAACATTTGCGATAAAAAAAATTACATAATTTTTAGTATCTGATTTAAAACAATTAAATATTTTATAAAAACTCCCGAGTTCATCCCAACCTTTATCAATTTACTCCATCCCAAAATAATCTGCAATATCACCTGCTCCCATATAACACACATTATACGATCATCGCACATACAACAAACACACAAACCAACAAATAGGGGTAAGCTAACCATAAACAATGATATATAAAAGAAATTCGTAAATAAAACATGGCAATTAATACTCAACATCTCATTCAAGTAACCCTTAAGCATTATGATCACAATCAATCCTTGGTTTGAACACACAAACCCCAAAATTCAAACAATCATACAAACCAAACATAGTATCACATTCATCTAACATCTTAAAACATAGTGATCATAATCAAGCTTTGGTTTTCCGCGGCTTCTCACCCCATAACAACATCTAGTTTTCTAGAACAGATGGTTCGATGTGTCTCACTATCGCAGTCAGATTGTCTCCCTTATTCCTCAAGGAATTATGAGTAAGAAAGTCTATGCACCATACATCGGGCACTTTACTCGCAACGAGCCGAAATAAGGTCAATCATCTTTCCCCTCCCCATTGCTTCACACAGGGGAGAGGGTACAACACTCGATCCAATCATTACCACTGCTTCACACAAGCGAGGATGACCCCTTTCCACTGCTTCACACAAGCGAAAGAGTCACCACTAGGTTCCTAGGTACGAAAAACCTCACATAACATTTAATTCCACCAAAACTCTTCAAGCAGGGCAAAACACTCCCAACATTCAACACGTGAGAATCACATATTGCCAACGAAGTACTCACCATCGCGTCATGCATAATAAAGTTCCATCACATAAACTCATTAAATTATCAAATAAAACATTCAGACAACAAACCCAACTAATGACATTCATTCTAACATAGGCATAACATCATACTCAAGTAATTATCCTCAAATCACAACTTAAACTCCATACCATACAATCCATGAAAACCAAGAAAAACCACCAATCACATAACCTATTTATTCACGCCACTCTTGTAACACCCCAAATTTTGGATGTCACGAGAAGTTATCATTGCTTTTTTAAGTAAACCAATTATATCACAAAAAGGCACTTAAAACCACATTATAATTTAAATGTAAATAGGTAGTCCAAAATTTCCATTGACAATTGTAATATTTTAAAAACAAAGTTCCTATTAAATACTAGAAAACAAAATAAATTTTCATAGTCTTCACTGTTTGATTGAAATCAACTAAAGAATAAATAAACCCCCAAGTCCATTCCATTCTCTCCTCAATCTACTTCGTGTCAGAAACATCTGCATTATCATTTGCTCCCATATAACGCACACATTATACGATCATCGCACATGCAATAAACACAAAAACAAACAAATAGGGGTAAGCTAACCATAAACAATGATATTCATAAAAGAAATTCATAAATAAAACTTGTCCAACAATACTCAACGTCGCATTCAAGTAACACAGAAACTTTATGATCACAATCCCTCCTTGGTCTGAACACACAAACCCCAAATCCAAAGAATCATACTAAACCAAACATAGCATCACATTCATCTAAAATCTTCATTAAATTCCACCAAGAGCTTTCAAGCAAGGCAAAACACTCCCAACATGCAACACATGAGAATTTATATATTGCCAACAAAATACACACCACTACATCATGCATGGGAATTAAAGTTTCATAACATAAATCCATTAACTTATCAACACATTATGCAAAAGATTTGGGATTTTGCAAATAAAACTGCAGCTTGTGTAAAACTCCAAAAATCATGTATTTATATTCGAATTAAAGATGATTGAATCAAGAATCAAATGCAACAATAACCAACTTAATTGAATAACAATAGAGAAAGTTATAAACCAAACAAGCGACAAAGGTCAATGTTGTCAACAACCAAACTACAAGAACCTTGCGATAAAAACTGCTCTCACTACAGAGCTCCGATACAAGATCCGACTAGTCAAAGTCAAGAACGATGTGTTAAGGATCAACTGTTAAAATTTCAGCTCAATCCAACAGTTAACTAAGTAGGAACCTTCATTTTAGGAAAAGTGTGCAGTTATATGATCTTGTATCGTTAGATTCTATAACTTAGTTATTTGACTGTTACTAGGAACATAAGATTAACGTTCAATCTAGATCATTACTATGAAGGTAGAAGCATCTCCACAAGAGGTCTAACATGTAATCTTCTTCCTAGAACTGTATTTACAAGACTTAGATGAAACAGAAATTCCTTGAAGCCATGATCAACGACAACGACAAACTGTTAAGAACACAACAAATTGACATGACATAAAGATGATTTATGCCATCCAATGACGATAACCGCAGAATTACAACACAATATATCAAGCAAGAAATAAAACCAAATTACATAAATCATTATGTCAAAATAGATATACTTTTTCATAGAACATTCTTAAATCAAATCATAAATTTGCAATTTTATAGATTTAAGCCTTAAAAAATGTTGCAGTGAATATTAAAATAACTAAACGCTCATTCAAATGCAATCTATGTTCTCTATCCTGATAAAGGAAAAGAAAATTGGAAATTGAAAGGCCAACTAGCGGCTTTGCTAAAACAATGAACACAATCGAGCAAATGCATTTATGAGGCATAATTACTCTAAATTGTCGTTAAAAAACTATGTCCAGCATACTATGAAAATGAGATGTCATGAAAGTATTCCAACAAACTAGTGTATTTTATAATTATAGAAATTAACAACAAGAGAAGAAACACAAGGTTGGCTTACCCTCCCTAATGGGTCTCTTTGGAATGTTTCTCTTCTCTACCGTAGCCGCTGAAATCTTACACCCTTCTTCTCGCTTCTTGTTTCTCTCCACCCCTCCTTTCTAAAACCCTAGATAACAACCAATAAACCCCCTCTCCCTCATAATCTTTCTATTAATATTCTCCCACTTAAATGTATTTTTTTTCTTGACTATTGTAATATTTTAAATCACAATTCAAAAACAATATAGAAAGAATAAAGGATATAAAATTTGTTGTGCATGAGCGATATATATATATATATATATATATATATATATATTTGAATCTACAACATGCATGATATTTATACGTGAATCTGCAGTGTGCGTTTCATGCAGCACTATGTACCATCCCGACCGGATATTACGAATCTATCTATAATACAATTGAAAGTATCACAAAAAGCAAAATTTTACACGTGTCATCTTCTTAGGAATTCTTCAATTTCAGATTTCTAAATTTGTTTACCTCTTAAAGAAATTTTTACACGTGTCTTCTCAACCAATCTTCTCAACCCCTTTTTCTCACTTTCCACCTCTCACTTTCCAATCTTCTCAACTCTCTTAACTTTCCATCTCTCGAACCCTACCATGTCTTTCACACTCTCCACCTCTCAGCCTCCTCAAACCCTAGCTACCTCTCTGTCACCGCCTCAAATGCTCTTCATCGCTCTGCCTCCACAAATGTTCTCCACCTCTCTTCCTTCTGAGACGTATTCAACATCTTTGCCTCCTCAAACCCTCTCGATGTCTCTTGCGACTCAAACCTTCTCCAGTCATGTGCCACCTGAAACCCTACCATTTCAATCTCATATCTTTTTCGAATCGCACTCTCCACCTCTCTGCCTCCTCAAACCCTAGCCACCTCTATACCGTTGCCTCAAACGCTCTCCATCGCTCTGCCTCCGCAAATGCTCTCCAGCTCTCTTCCACCTCAAATGCTCTCCACCTCTCTTCCTTCTCAAACGCATTCGACATCTTTGCCACCTTAAACCCTCTCGACATCTTTGCCGAATCAAACCCTCTCCACTTCTTTGTTGCCTCAAACCCTACCATTTCAATCTCATATCTACTTCGAATCATACTTTCTATTTTGATCTCTTCACTTCTCATTTTGAAACCCTAATTTTTTTTCTTCTTAATCTCAGTGATTCCAACTTCGTTTACATTTATTTTTTGTTTCTTCTATCTCATGTTTTTTTTTTTTTTTGTTTGTGTAGATTGTTTTTGGGGTTATTCCTTCACTAACTCTAAGAAGATACCTTTATCATGGCGAGGATTCCGGATTCTAGTTTTTGATGACACCTTTATCATGACGAGGATTGAGGATTCTAGTTTCTAATGACAATTAAGCGATCACTTCTTTCTTTTTTTGTATAAAATTATCATGTTTGATAAAATCACTTTTCTCCATCCATGATGTAATTTTAGTGGGCATGACCTTGATCTGATTGCACCTTAAATTTCAAGAAACGCCAAGATTTCAGGTTTTTTTTTTTGTTTAAATGCATTCTTAATTTCATTGTCCAAGACTTGCATTTTCATAATTTCTTGCAGAAATTGTGGCCATCTTAAGTCATAAGCAAATCATGTGAATTAGTTCTGAATATGGCATTGAGGTAAGTAGAGTCCGAGGAGTAGTCGATAATACTAACCAAATTTTAAAGGTAATAAAACTAAAAAGCAGATTCCACAGTTTAATTAAATTGATAATGGAATGCCTTTAATATGTTGTATTGTTTTTTTTTTGTATTGTTGATTCAAAGATATAATTATAAGTATGTTTTCAAAAGACTGGTTGGTGTTTGCTGATTTATTGGCACCATAATAGTGTTTGAAAATTATTTTTTGTGGCCTGTGTAATCTTTTATTGGTTTCTATTACTTGAGAAAGGTGCTTATTAATTGTAGCAGGAAATGCTTCACTGTCAATGGATTTATTTTCATTTGTATATGCACTCAAGACAATAAATTAAAACTACCAAACATGAAGTTGGATTGGTTGTTTAGCCTATAAATCTTACATTTACTCTTTCTTGTTTCTTTTTATAGTATCAAGCTTGTGTTTTACTCTAAAGCATATTTCAGTCCAACATTCTGTTATTTACATGTTTTGATTAAACATGTCTTCCATTGTTATTGAGTTTATGATGTTTGATCAAATCACTTTTCTCCATCCCGGATGTAATTTGAGCTTTTATTCTTCATGTCTATTAAAGTTTCATCTGATTGTACCTCAACTTTCAAGAAACCCTAACATTTCAGGTTTACTTAATTCTTATGTAGTTTTTATAGTTGCTATTACTTTCCATTCATTACAAAATTTACTTCTGATGAAGATATGTTATCAAAGGTTATCACTCAAAGCTTATGGTGGTTTACTCAATTTTGTTTTTTTTTTACCTATATTACTCAGATAGCTTGATTCCAAACCAAGCTGCCACTAATGTCTTAGGCAGTGTTGGAATTCCAGAAAAAAGCAAGCAATTTTATTCAAAAAAGATGGCCACTTACTATTCAATTTAAAATTTTTAAATTGACGTACCTTTCCATGATGTTTAACGTTATGTTTATTTGATTTTATGTAGGTTTTTTTATATCTTATGCTTACCTTTTGATATGCAGACATCAGGTCAGTTCTTTCCTTTTTCATCTATGTTACAACATTTATGTTACTGTTTGCATTAGGTGAATTCTTTCCTTTTTCTTCTTTGTGTTGTCATTTTTCAAATGTTCAAATGACATCTTTATTTGAAATCAGATCTTTATTTCCTATTTTCGTTTATTTTTCAACCTTTTGCAACATTTAAAGTTGTTGTAGGTTTTCTTTTTCTACTGCTCTCTGCCATATTTCCTTTTCTTGCACAACATTGAGCCATGTGAAAAACAACTTTTAGTTTCTTCTATGGTCTTCATATGTTTGTCAGTCACATTTCCCAATTTTTACTCCATTTGGTTAACCAAAACCACAATATGCGTATTGTTTTAGTAAATATCTTTACTCATGTCAAAAAATTGCTTTTGCTTTTCCTGATTGTTTCTAAATTTGTGAAATCAAAACCAGAGCATGTGTGTGGTGTTATTTTTTATTTATGATCTTCCAATATTTTTTTATTATGTGTTTTTGTTTTGTACAAATACATGTCTCTTGACCTTCCTTCATTCCTTACTATTGTCTAATTTCCCTCATTCCTTACACCTTGTCTGTTATCCAAAACACACCCACTCCTTACAAGAATTGAACCCAGAGAAGGAAAGTTGGAACATCGTTGCAAGAGTGGTAAGGTTATGGTTTGTTGAAGATTACACAAAAGGAAAATCTTCATTTTCCATGGAAATTGTTCTTCAAGACAAAGAGGTACCTCCTAATACTATAAACGCCTTTTATTTTCTTACTTTTCCTAATTTTTGTAATTTTACACATAAGTTTCAATATGCTTTTATTATTTCATTTATGAAACTATTTTTGTAGGGTGTCATAATCCATGCCTTTGTTAGACACACATTGATATACAAATTCCAGTCTGAAATCAAAGAGGATAAGGTTTACACCATTCAATCTTTTAGTGTTTCATGTAATGGTGGTTCTTATAGAACTACAAATCACGCCTATAAGATCAACTTCCAATTTGGAACCAAGGTCAATATGGTTGAAAGTACCTTAGTTCCGTAAACTAGAACTTCATACATCCCTTTTTCAACCATCATAGTTGTTGGTGTTGACACAGATTACTTAGTTAGTAAGTATATTTTTCTTTTTTTTTCTTTTTCTTTGCGTTTAACTTTTGGTTAATGTTTTTTTTTCTTACTTTTTCCTTTTTCTGTAGATGTCACTGGAATGTTTACTGGTGTTGGAACAGAGAGAGAGCTAGAGAAAGGTGGAAAGAAGACCAAAATGAATGTCATCCTCATTGAAGCTGATGGGTAAGCGGATTTCATTTGTTTATCTTCTTTACTGTTTTTACTTTTTTTTATGGATTTCATCTGTTTCTCTTTTTATCTGATTTTTAACATGCAATAGTTTGCAACTGGAGTGTACTTTATTTGGTCAATATGTTGATATGTTAAATGCATTTATGACCTCTAGAGAGGATCAACATGTTGTCATTGCTTTACATTATTGCAAAGTGAAGACCTTCCAAGGTAACTAACTTTGATTGATTATTATAGTTGTATTAATTTTTTAAATTTTTTTTGACATGTTGTATTTAGTAGATAAAGTTTCTATTCAAAACTGTATGAATTGTACCAAGATAATTTTTAACTGTGATGGTGAAGATGCAACGAAGTTGAAAAAAAATGTAAGCATATATACATAAGATATATCTTTGTTTATATATATATATATATATATATATATATATATATGTATATATTTGTAATATAACATATTTTTTGAACGTAGGATGTGGGATAGTACTGAATCTCCTTCTCAACCTCTTACCCAACATTGTTCGTCTTCTAAAGTTAGCTTAGAAGATGAATTCATTAAGCTGCATCCTAGGAGTTCAATCGAAGGTCTCAGATTTTAAATAGATTCAAATATTTGTCTCTATGTTGCACATAAATATTTTTTGTTAATTACCGTTCATATTTTTATTCATATTGTTTCATTATTTATTTTTCAGGAAAGTATTTTTGTAGTAAAGGCTACTATCAAACATAGATCATGATCATTGGTGGTATACAACATGTATTTGCAACAAAGTAGTTTATCCTGATTCCAAAATGTTTTTTTTGTGAAAAGTGTAACAAACATGTCATTAAGGTTACACCTAGGTAATATTAGTAATCTTCAGAATTAAGATTTTATGAATATAATATTATAAAAACTTAATAATGTTCATTAAGTCTTTAATGTTTTTTTTAGGTATAAACTTAAACTTCGTGTAATTGATGCTACGAATTCTACAACTTTTGTTGTATTTCATTGTGATGCAAGTGAAATGTTGAAGAAATCATGCTCTGATATTCTTGACTTATAAGACAAGGTTAAGTTTCATATGTAATAATTTCTTCTTATATTGTTGACATTTAACTTAAATGTTTTGTTTTATTTTCAAATTAATTCACAATCAATATTTTCCTATTATATATTGGGTACTTCTTTTCCAATTATTTAAATCATTATTGTTATCTCCAGTAATTCTTTTTCATTAAGTTACATCATTTATATTTATACTTTTTTTAATAGAACACTATTGTTGGAGACTTGCCGAAAGAGTTTGAAGTCCTAATTAATAAGACCTATCTGTTCAAAGTTGAGTGCAAGAATGATTATAATAGCAAATTTGAACAATCATTCAGAGTTAAAAAAGTTTGCATGGATGAAAAAGTAATTGAAAGCTTTACTGATGTTGAAGTTAAGTCTTTCGTAAGATCTTATTTATTTCTTTTTACGTCTTATCCTATATTTTTCTTTAATTGTAATATTATTTTTATTGGATAAAATTTTTAGGATCTATGCTCTGCAAATGAAGAAGAAAGCAAAGTAAATGAGCGAACAAATCAAATCTCATCTGATTCCATTGTAGAGGTAGTTGAAGATTACAATTTAACTTATTTTGTAAAGCTTTGTATATGCTAATTTTTTGAAGTTTATTTTTAGGATTTACTGATCAAATTCACAAAAGAATCAAATGATGTTGAGACTCTAAGTGATCATTTGAACACTATAGTATCAAGCCATGTTTCTGCAAAGGAATCGTTGAATAATAAAAATGTAATTGATGTTGAAATTGATGAGTTAACCTGCAAAGAATCATCTCATTTGGACAATCTTCACTTGGCTACTCAACCACCTGTCCCAGCATATGAAAGACAGAATCGATCTATGGTTCAAGAAAACAAGAAGATTCCAGTGGAGATGTTGAAGAAGAATATTATAACGTCCCAAAACTGAATAATCCTCAATTAATAAAACATCACATACATGAATATTCAGAGAGTGCAGGGTTGAGGGTAGGAAGGTATACAATACGCCAGATTACAAGAAAAGGGCCCCACATGGCCCAATCAGAAATATACTGAAAAGAAAACAAATAAATAATTAGGCCTTGTTCGGACAAGGAAAGCATAAATAATATAAAATCCTTTAGTAATGGGCCCCATAGTGGGCCCAACACCTGTCCCATCCATCAAGCTGCAGCATCCCTATTACCATCACCACTGTCAGGGGTTTTCACATCTGCTCACATCAACCAGGTTGATGATCATTGCAAAGGAAGAGGCCACGCATAACACCCAAGCAAGCAAAAGGGTAAGCTAGCGAAGAGGTCATCATATCATGCACTCAACATACCGTTTCACATTCAAACATACATAGTAGACACCCACATGTGAAATACTCATCAATATCAAAATTTAAGACCTGACTATCCAGATACGTATCTAAGGCACCACCACGTGGTAGTGGAATTATGTCCTAATGATAAGGCGTCACCGCGAGGCCTTCACGGAATTATACCCTTATAGGAGGCACCACCACGTGGCCTTTGTGGAATTACGCCCTGGCCTTGAGGCACCACCACGACCCCCCGTGGTATTACGTCCTTTTTGTCGAGACAGACCAGGGACTCCCCTTTTGGAGGGTCCATGGAATTACGTCCAACTGATGAGGCGCCACCAAGATCTCTCACTACAAGAGTCATGGAATTATGCCCTACCCATACTTTAAACTTGTTCCACCCACCAATCAAGAATCTCCCATAATACAAATATCATGTACAATTAACAATTCATACAATTCAGGATTTCCCATTTCATACCCAATCAAATAACATGCCATTTCCATTTCAAATGTACATATCAATCATGCCATCATCACACAACCCTTACAGTAAGGCATTTAGGTCACATAAACAAGCCACATATCGGTGAACCACTCAATAACAACATCAAAACTCGCCCGCTGTCTCGCTCAAGCCAACAGGGCTCGCTCAGTCGAGAGGACCCTCTCGCTCAGGCGAGTCCCATCTCGCCTAGGTGAGGGCACGATGAGGGGACAAAGAACCCTGCGAGGTCTCGCTCAGGCGAGTCCCTTCATGCCTAGGCGAGAGCACTCCTCGCTCAAAAATAACGTGCGTCGCCTACGAAACAAATCGCGCAACAAAGACCTGGGCGAGTCTCTGATAATCTCGCCTAGGCGAGACTGGCTCGCTTGGGCGAGAAAACCAGTACTCGCCACTATTTTCTCATACAACAGCCAAGACCACAAACCAAATCATGCTTTGAATCAATCCAAAACGGACACAACACCAACCAATCCATACAAACATGAAAAGACGTCCAAAACAGCGGGAAAACACAAATAACAGAAGGTCCTAGCTTCCCTTACCTGGAAAACAAGCTAGCGGAACACTTCGACACGAACACAGTGAACACGGCGATCCTAAGGATGGCCAAGGAGCTGAAATGAATGGTAAAAAAGTAGAAATATGGACGGATTATTATCAAACCATAACGGTAAACGGTAGTCCTAGGCCCATAAAAAGGGAAACACGAGCTGAGAAATACTTACGTGGAGCAGGAGCTGGGTTTGAGTTAGCTCGAAGAAGGTTCTGAGTAAACCCTAGCGGAGAGTTCTGTTCAAGAGGTGCAAGGGTGACGGCTGATTCTTCTGCAAGAGTGAAAAGTGCAAATTAGGGCAACTAGGGATGGTTTTTAACCTTTGGGCCAACCCTCAGGCCCAATAGACGCATGACAGCCGTTAAAATGCTAGGGCAGGAAAAATTGGGCCTTATAAATATCAAGATTGAAAGTGATTTCTGTCATTTCAAACTATAAATTGTAATAGACTTTATTTGGTGTTTTATGTTGGTTATGTTATTTTTATGGAAAACATTTACTGCTTTTAAGTATTTGTACTCATGACCACTATTTTTTGTTGTTCTTAGGTTGTTTTTTTGAAAACATTGACTTCAAGTATCTTTTAATTTAATTATGAATTACATCAAATATTGCTCAATTCTGAATAATTTCATGCTTATTATTCTTAATTCTGTACTCTATGTTTACAGTCACAATTTGCTAGCTGAATCAAAGTTTGTTGATATAATTTGACATTTTCAACACCATAATCATACTAGCTACATGAAAGTAATTAAGTTGACCAGAGTTATTTCCTTGTGTTTTTTATTTGTGCGTTGTGTTATAAAAAATTGTGTACCTTTTTTTGTTGTCTATGGTTATTTTTAAACTTCAGTATATTGTGCTAGCTTAATGTCGAAGTGTTGATATTATTTTTATGTCAACTATATTATCATGCTAGCTACATCAAAGTGATTAAGTTTTTATGTATGTGAAGATTTTTCAACTACATTATTGGTTTCGCAACATATAAAACTTATTTAATGTCTTCAAAACCATTCTACCTTCATCAAATATTTTACACAATTCTCCTTTCACAGATTGATTAACACTATTACAATTTTAATATTTATTTTTTACCCAATATATTGTGTAAGACCCAGTTTTCTGCCCTAATGTTTTAAGGGCTGCCTTTAACCTAATGGCCCTAAGGGCTAGCCCAAGGAGGAAAACCAGACCCTAATCTGCCCTAACGTTTCCACCTCCCTCACTTTCAGAAACAGTCTCTCCTTGCCTCCTTGAGCAGCTACAACGCTCTGCTAGGGTTTTGCCGTCAACCTCCTTCAAGCTAGCTCAAGCCAGGTTCCACTCCACGTAAGTCAACCTCGAACTCTTGTGTCATCTCTCTAGCATACTTTTACCGTTAGGGTTTGGTAGTAACTTGTGCCTATTTCTGTTTTACCGTTTGTTTTCAGCTCTTTGGCCATCCTTAGGACAATCGTGCTCACTGTGTGCGTATCGGGGTATTCCGTTAGCTTATTTTCCAGTTAAGGGAAGCTAGGGTTCTCAATTTCTTGAGATTTTCTGCCCCTTTACTTTTGTTTCGTGTTTGTATGGATTGGTTGCCATTGTGTTTGATTTGGAATATGTTAAAGCATGATTTGATTTGAATGTTTGGCTGTTGCACGAGAGAATAATGGTGAGCACTGGTTTTCTCGCCCAAGCGAGCTTGTGTCGCTTAGGCGAGAATAATAGAGGCTCGCCTAGGATCTACTGCTCGAACTATTGCTTAGGTGACGAGTATTCTTTTTGAGCAAGGAGTGTTCGCGCCTAGTCGAGAAGGGCTCGCCTGAGCGAGACCTCACAAAGTCCACTGCTCCCCTGTTTGAGCCCTCACCTAGGCGAGAAGGGGCTCGCCTGAGCGAGAGGACCTCCCTCGCCTGAGCGAGACTGGGGGTAGGTTTTGGTACTATTGTTGAATGGTTCACTGATGTGTTGCTTGCTTGTCTGATCTAAATGCTTTACTAGGAGGGTTTGAGGGATGATGCCATGATTGATATATGAGGTTGAGATGGAAATGGTATGTTGCTTTATGGCGTATGAATTGGAAAGCATGAGTTGTATGATTAGTTGTTTATACATGACTTTAGTATTATGGGAACTTTCTGATTGGTTGGTGAAACATGTACAAAGCGTGAGTAGGGCGTAATTCCATGACTCTTGTAGTGAGAGCTCATGGTGGTGCCTCATCTGTAGGGCGTAATCCCATGGACTTTCCTAGTGAGAGTCATTGGTGGTGCTTCATCTATTGGACTTAATTCCATGAACCTCGTGGTGAGAGTTCATGGTGGTGCCTCATCTATTAAATTAGATTTATCTATTTAATTCAGACGTTAGATTTATGGTTTTAGAGCGGTCGTTTCTTAGGATCTATGGTCTAGTGTGCCTGCCTAGCTACCGTTGTAGCTTGTGTGTTGCTAGCTAAGCTCTCATCCAACCAAGTCTAACTCCTATTTTTCCTGTGTGCCAATGACATGGCACCTCAGCGTAGGAACTCTCAACCTTCTCAAGGCGACGCACCAGATATCGCCAGGGCGATAGAAGCGATGGTGGCTGCTATGACACAGTAGAGTACAACGATTTATGGACTCCTTAACTCCTGCCCTACGGGGGCAATTCCTTCCCCACTAACAAAGATTCGAGAATACTGAAAATGCTTCGCACAAATGAGACCCAACACTACGGCAATGCGTGGGCAACGCTTTTTCTTTAGAAAAAACAACCAAACACAAGCTTTCACAACATTCAACCATTAGCTAAGAAAATTCTGAATTTCCAGAACAATATCAGCATAAAGAACCTTTCAACAACATCACTTTAGAGTAAGCAAACACATGGCAGGCAAGCGTTAATGCAGATAACGTGAATCAGAAACAAAACAGCATGAGGCTTTGCTTTAAACTTTGCTTTCCACTCTCCGCTCTCTATGTTTTCTCTCCTCCCTCCTAAGCACGTACAAAAAACCTAAACCTAAAGTTTCTAGTGGTTACAACACTAAGTGACAAAGGAGGAGATAGAAAATAAACAAAACCAAAGATAAGCCTTCGTAGCCTAATAGGGATTCAAATCCTTTCAACCACATGCAAAAAATACCTATTAAACCATGGGCTTCTCGTGATATAATTATTAAGCCATGTGCTTTCTCATGATATAATGTTCATTATAAATTTATAAACACGTGTATTCCACATGTCATAATTGAATAAAATAATAAAAAAAACCACAACTTAAACCACTACATTAAATATTTTGTGTCTCGAAATATTGGACGTCGTAACCAATACACCAACAAAAGTCTTTATAAAACATCAACCACTTTATTACTTCACCTGAATACTTTATGTTTTTTCCCAGATCTTACAATGCATATGCTTTATGGTCAACACATTTAGAAAAGATGCAAATAAATGATGCAATAACTGTTAAAAGAAGGTTGTACCTGACCATATGACCATTTCTTTGACCTAGTCAACTTTTGAATATATTTTATTCCAATATTTGTCTTTTAAGTGAAACCAACACATAAATTTAAAAAATCAACAAACTTAATGTTCATTAGATATCAATCCTCTGCACACAAAGTCTGGTTAACTGAAATCAGCATAGTTTCAAAAAATGAACAGATTAAAATTTATAAAATTTAACTTCCTATATATCCAGATACTATTTAAGTAAAATCAATGCATAAATTTGTAAAATCAAGAGACTAAAAATTTGGAATATTGAATTTCATGTGTCCAGATGTTGTTTAAGTAAAATCAACGCACAAATTTGTAAAATTAACATAGTAAAAGATGTGCCCAATTATGTTTCCTGCATATAGCGACTATTTAAGTGAAATCAATGCATAGAATTATAAAATCAACAGACTAATTGTGACAGTTGACATTTTATGCACACATTAGCTTATTTAAATGAAATCAATGCATGGATTTATAAGATTAACATGCTAAAAACACATTAGATTACATTTTTCATACCCAATATGACTAGTTTGTGAGGCCATGGTCATCTTTTTCTTTACATCTAGGCACTCTCCTTAGGATTGCCCAAGTCTTTCTATTAGATCATGACCCTCTACTTGGTAACAGTCACCGAATCCTTTTGGATAGAGACCCTTGCCTTGGGAATGGTCAAATCCACATAAAAATTTACAAAAAATATATATCAAAACATGAAAGCACATAAAAAAAATCTCAAAAAGAAGAAAAATTTTAAAAAATCAAAAATTCATAAAAAAAACCTAAAACAAAAATTCAAAAATTGAAAACAAAAAGATAAAATTTCAAAGTTTGTCTAGCATCACGACCCTCTCTAGTAGAATGGTCAGTGATTGCTTTCTTTCCTTCTGGTTAAGACTTTTTTCTTATGAATGGTTGATTCCATTTTTACTTTCAGGATCTTGACCCTCTTCATAGAATTGGTCATCACATCAATTTAAATAAGTTTTTAGTCACCTTCTTCCTCGTTCAAAACCCCAACAAAATTAGTGTCTTTATCTTCGCTTATATTTTACTGTGATACTATGAAAAGTCAATTTTCATATTATCAGTAAAATCTAAGTAAAGAGGGACACCTGTCAACACCCAATTTCATTCGGGTAAGAAATAATTTTGTTTTCAGAAAATGATTAGGAAGAGTAGGGAATAAAACAAACAAAAGAGCAATGAACATTGATTTGAGTATGGATATATTCCTACTTTTATTTTTATCTCATTTTAAATTTAATTTAATTTTATCTTGTTTTATTTTATTTAATCTTGGTTCCTTATCTTCTTTATTTTATTTTATCTTTTCTATTTTATTTTATTTTAATTTTTTAAAATTTTTTCAAAATTTTATTTTAATTTTAATTTTAATTATATTTTGTTTATTTTTTATTTTATTTTATTTTATTACTTTTTCAAACAAAAAAATATTGTTCCTACGGAGAACAAATAAGAGATGTCAGACATGAATGGTACCTTAGCTCAATCCGTAATCTCCTCAATAGGCTCCTCGTCGGTTGATGTATGTTGTGTGTTGGCGTCTCGGTTAGCACCAGTCTGGACCTAAGAGGGGTTACTTGCGGAGAAGACTCTAACGCTCAAGTCAGTAAGGAATTCCTTAAAAAGTCAAATCTCGTGATTAAGGACTTTATGAATGCGTACCTTTAATTACTGGGATCCATGCCTATTTATAGTTTATTAATTATGTTTGGCCATGTCATGGGTTGGGCCCTTGTTTGGGCCGCAGGTGCGCCCTAGGTGGGCTTGGGCCTAGCCTAGGCCTTTAGTTAATGCTTGTTGGTCAACAAATGTTGTCCTAATTTCTGAAGTAAGCAGCCTAGGCCGCTATATGCTTTCGATTGTTTGTTTACTGACATAGTTATGTCTGTTGGGTCTTGTGTAGGCAGAATTGGCCGTGCAGTTTTACTAGTTCGCCTAGGTGTAGTACACGAGTTCCCCAGTCTTTGTCGGTGGAGGTGTGACGACAAAGGTTTTGAAATGTGCAGGTAGTTTCCTTGATCTGCCTAGGTGTAGTACACCAGTCCTAGTCTTTAAGTGTGATGAACAATGTTAAGGCTAAAATGTATAAAAGGTGATGGTAGGTGAAAGGGTAACAATTGTCAGAGGTCTAATCAGAAGGGGTTTGTGCCACCGTTCCGAGCATCATGACTTTTCGTGTGCATTGGGACGCTTCATATGCTTTATAACTTTTGGCGGGAAGGAGTTGTAGCATTTCGAATTGATTTTTATAAATGAGGATGGTATTGAAAGCGTGCTCACGTTGGCTCATTTGTAAGAAATCTGGGATTAGTTCTGTGTTCCTGCCGACATCTTTCTTAAAAAGGTATGTCTAGTACTAGTGATAGTATGTCGTTAACTACATCAAGTAATGGTAGTGGGCGGTCTAGGGAAGGTATAGGTAGACAGTCTGATGAGGAGAGTGGTAATCATGTGGTTGGGGTGGGAAGGATCTCGATGGAGACGGTGACCAAGGTGAGGGAAGACCCGCCAGAGGAGAGTAGTTGGCCGGCCAAGGTTGGCTAGGTGGTCAAGGTTGCTCAACTCGTGGCTTAACTGTACTCTTATCGTTGTGAGTGATGTAAGCCGTGATATAGTGTCCTTGGAGAAAGTAAGTGCTGTTGAACGAGCATGTCATGGCCAGGAGGAGGCGGCTGATAAGTTTTTTATAGCATGTTGCTCCTAAGGCTACCGTTTGATGACTTTACCATGGGGGTACTTCGTTTACTAAACATTGCTCCTACCCAACTACATCCAAATGTTGGGCATACTTGCAAGCCTTTCATGTTCTCTGCCGCTCATTATACATGCAACCTTCTCCGCAGGCATTTTCGTATTTTTATGACACAAGGCCGCAACAGCCGACCACATGGTTGCCTTTGGTGAGTAGGCCGAATATAAGCAGACTAGATGCATTCATGCAGTCGTTCAAACATTTCAAGGATGGATTCTTCAAGGTAGTGGTGAAAGGGGTTTGGGAGATCGTATTTCTATAATGATGATGGGAGTACTAAATTCCCTTTTAGCTGGACTGATAACCCTTGGAGGTATAAGGACATTAAGCTGAAGGAGTTTTCGGTGGCGGATAAGGAGGTGGTGGGGACACTGATGAAGTTTACTAATAGGCTGCCCACTAAGGGTTTAGTTTGGGTTTATAATTCGGTTCATCCGATTATTGATATTGAAGGTATCTTTTTGTAATTTTAAGTGCTATAATGTGTGTAAGTTAACTAACCGGCATTTGGTATGAACAATGCAGGACATATGGCGCAACTTGGGAAGAAGAACTTGACACTTTTTCAGACACTAAGGAAGGAGAAGGTGGCAAGAGCAAGGGCTGTTTGAAGTACCGAGGTTCCCAACTTACAGGAGTCCTCGGTGGAAGTACATGTGCATAGGGGTACGAAAAGGAAAGTTGAGTTGCCGGCCAAGCCCGGTAGAGGAAAGGATATGAAGAAGGTCAGGGCCACTTTATCTGCTGGTGGAAAAGGTCCTGAAGCTTGTCTAATTTAGTTGCGAGAAACAGTTTTTCGGCGGGATATTGAGATTAACGTGTCAGATACTTTGATTAATTCAATTGACAATATGGACCCCAATGCTTTGGTGAGGGTTATGGTGGAGTTCAATAATAAGGCGGTAATACTAGGGTGTTGTGTGGGGTCGTTGTATCAAAGGGAATTGAAAGAGGGGAATCGGGCAAAACTGGAGGAGTTGCAAGGTCAAGTCGAAAAGCATGCAGAAGAGAAGGAAGCATGGGAGAAAGAAATAGAGGAATGGAAAGAAGAAAAGAAAAGATTGGGAACATGGAAGGTGCGATGTCTGGATTCTGAGGAAAAGTATAAGGCCATGATTGCTAACCTCGAGAGTGATTATGATGAGTTGAAAGAGAAGCACGAGGATCTAGAGGTGGAACTAGATGATTTGGAGGGCTCTATTATCCAGAAGCATATCAATGGATTCTAGAAGGGGTTACGACAGGTGGCCTTCTTTTATAAAGATGTTGATGTGTCTGATGTCCAATTTGATGTCAACAAGGATGTGGTTGACGGCCTGCTCATGGATGAGGCAGAGTCTAGTCCCGAGGAGGATGCAGGAAGATGGTGGATACGGAGCAAGCGGATGCGAATCCTGATGATGTCGTCGCTGTGAAAGATGTGGAATAAGAGTCGACTTAGGATTGTTGTTTTAAATGTTTTATATTTGATTTTGATCCTAAGTTTGTATTAATTTGTACATTGTTTACTTTGTTGTTAATGTGATGAATGTTGTTGGTATATTTGTTGTTGTGTGACACCGCTAGGATGTGTTATAGGGGCGCGTGTTATGGTATGATTATCACTGTGAATGCGATTTGGAGTGGGTCGTATGTGGCTATAATCCGTTTAATGTGGTAAGTAGTAGAGTTTTGGTGTGCGATTGTTGTGATAGTTTTAATGTATGGGTATTCGACCTAGGCCGCTTACTTGTGGTAAGGATGGGGAACTTAAACGATTTAACTTAAACAACAAGTGTTCAACCCAGGCCGCTTACTTGTGGTAAAGGTGGGGAACTTAAACGATTTAACTTAAACAACAAGTGTTTGACTCAGGCCACTTACTTGTGGTAAGGGTGGGGAACTTAAACGATTTGACATAAACAACAAGTGTTTAACCCAGGCCATTTACTATTAGTAAGGGTGGGGAACTTAAATGATTTAACTTACACAACAAGTGTTTGACCCAAGCCGCTTACTTGTGGTAAGGGTGAAGAACTTAAACGATTTAACTGAAAAAATAAGTGTTCGACCTAGGCCGCTTACTTGTGGTAAGGGTAGAGAACTTAAACGATTTAACTTAAATAACAAGTGTTCGACCCAGACCGCTTACTTGTGGTAAGGGTGGGGAACTTAAACGATTTAACATAAACAACAAGTGTTCGACCTAGGCCGTTTACTATTGGTAAGAATGGGAAACTTAAACGATTTAACTTAAACAACATGTGTTCAACCCAGGCCGCTTACTTGTGGTAAGGGTGGGGAACTTATACTATTTAACTTAAACAACAAGTGTTCGACCTAGGCCGCTTACTTATGGTAAGGGTGGGGAACTTAAACGAGTAAAGGCGTGTGGAAAGGTAGACGTGAGACCAAGAACCCTTTGTTTTATTCATGAAATTTGGGGTGCCTCATTAAAAACTCCTTGACCAAAACCCTCCTTAGGGAAAAAATGTCAAGTGAGGAAAAAGTGTACACCTAGGGTTACAAGTATTCGGTAGATTAAGTATCTTAAATAAAGTAAAATTTGAGATGGAACATGTTCCATGTATTTGGTATTTCTTCACCTGATAACTGTTCAAGCTTTAAGCATCATCCCTAGCATCCTCGCATATTTGGTACGAGCCGTCCCAATTGGCATAGAATTTGCCATCCTTCTTTCTCACACTTCTGGCCATCCTCCAAACTAGGTCTCCTTTAGCGAATGATCGCGAGCATAAGTTCGCGTTATATTTTCTTGCTGCTCTTTGTTTAGCTGCTAAGTTGCGTATTTGGGCTTTGTCCCTTAATTCAGATAGGAGGTCGAGGTGGGTGAACATGTTTTGGTGGTTTTGAACTAGGTCGTAAAGTACATAATTAAATAAACTATACCCTTTAACTTTCAGTTAATATATTATATTAATAAAAAAATATTTTGATACCTATATCTAAACGAAACTTGGTGTACGAAAACTCTATTTTATTCTACACAATCTGTATTCAAACACTAACAGCACACAACCCACGAACCTACTACGTCTGCTCTAATCAAATAATACAATTAACACATTAAAGGCATACACAAGACTCAAACCCAAGTCCTCTCAAAAACACCTAACATGCTCAACCACTTGAGCCACCATTGCTCCATGCTATAACTCTCTACATTAAGACACTAATGGCATACACAAGAATCGAACCCAAGTCCTCTCAACAAAACAAAACACGCTCAACCACTTTAGCCACCATTATTCCTAGTCATAACTCGCTGCATTAATTACTATAAAGATCCCCTTCAGTTGCATTTATTTTATATAAATATTTATTTATTTATTTAATTTTTTCGGGTCTTACAATAACCACTTTTAAGATTCCATATAAACTTCCTAGATTTTGAAGATTACTACAAAATAAAGAAAACGAAGCTCTTTAGGTCCCTAACAACTTGTTCAGATCCTTGGGGTTAGTGATAAACAAAGATCATTTAATTATAGGTTCCCATGCATATTTTTCAGTTGGAACACCGCAATGTTTAATGTTACACCTATTTGAGGTATGACCTTTTTCATGCATTAGAAACATGTAACAACATTTAACCTACTACGATGAGTTGTTCCTTTCTCTACCCATACCCTACAGGCTCTTTTATTTTTAATCTTTTTGTTAGGAACATGTTTATTTTTATAAAAAACCTTTTTATTAAATATTAGCTTTTCAATATTTCTTTTAGTTGCATTTCAAGTAATTTTTCAAGAATTTTGATTTCAAACACATGACTTTTTCAGGATGTATTTTCAATCTCTTTACTTTCTAGAATTGAAATTTTATTTTTTGAAATTTCTTCTTTAAGAGAGACTTTTCAAATTTATTTTGTGAGTTTTTCAAATAATATTTTAATTGTCTATGAGCAACATCTAATTTTTTGGATCATACAATTCAACATAATCATTGTTATTGCTAGACACACTTACTAGGCTTCCAAATAATTCATTGTTAGCCACCAAGAAAAAAATGTGCTAGTTCAATTGTGTGACTTGACTTTGAGGAGGTTGAGCAATTGTCTTCCTAGCAATATAGGCCTTTTTTTCTTGAAAACTTTTCTTCACTTTTCTTAGCATTTGGACAGTCCGTTTTGACGTGTCCTAGTTCTCCACATCAATAGCACTTAAAATTATAGGAGGATCCTTGATTATTCTTTTAACTACCTTCGAAGTTTCCTTTACCCTTGGCCTACATGAACTTGGTGAACTTATTTTTTTTAGACTCATGTTCTCATCGTCAAATTCATCGTCTTATTTAAGGATTTTTTCTTTTGGTAATCTTGGACATCAAGGTAATATTTTTCTTTCTTCCTTAGTTGTCTTCCTCATTCAATCTTCCAAGTTCAAGATCATGTTCTCTTAACTTACTAAAATGAATTGTCATAGACATGGTTGAAAGATTTTCAATTTTGTAATGGTTGTCAAATGCTTCAAAATTTTAATATCAATTCATCAATATCAAAGGTTATACCTGAACTTGAGAGATCATTGACGATGTGCGTGAAACGCTTCTGAACATTGTAGATGGTTTCACCTTGCTGCATCCGGGACATCTCGTACTCTTGTATTAATGAGTTCTTCCTAGCACACTTCACATCATATGTTCCTTCACGGGTTACTTTAAAATATAACAACATTTTGAAAGTTAATTTGAAAAAATATGAAAGCTAGCTTTGATACCTATTGTTAGAATCGTACAACGAAATATTTACATTGGACAAAAATAGATACTTTAAAATTTTCCCAAAAATTTTGCTCATTTCAAAAAAATCTTCTTCATTATTCGTTGTCTCAACCATAACAAATTTTTCTCTAACCTTGCAAGTTGCCCACAAATCACTAGTATTTCTACATCCACTTTGAGGGTATGTTGTATAATAGACTTGTTAAGCTTGTTTAGTTAATACAAATGGTTAATTTATTTAAAGCTTTGATTTACGATTGATATCAACCAACCCATATACATTATCATCTTTAACACCGTTGAAAATGTAGAATAATCTCTTTGTTTTCAAATCCAACATATGATAATTCTAGTTTCTTTTTAACAGTACCATAATATCCAAATTATGCTAACTGCATATGTTTCCTCAAACACGTATCCCACTATTTATGGTGGAATTATTATATCCATAATCCTTTGTATGGAATCTATATCCATTAATAATCAAACAATTATACGAAGCCAATACCTTTAATGGGTCATAACTTATTTATTTCAGCATGTATGGTTGAGATGAAATTATTCACAACACTAAGAAGAGGAAGAAGAAGAAGAAGAAACGACGATGGACGCAACGATGACAACAATGGTGGAAAAGGAGGAATAGAAGGAGGAGGAGGAAGAAAAAAAAGAATAAAGAAAGGAAGAAGAAGAAAGAAGAAGAAAAATAAAAAAGGATGAAGAATTAGAAGAATAAATCATGATATTTAACAATGAATAATTATCAACAAATTTTAACAACATTATTCAAATATAGATCATTATGTGTTTACATACTTCAAATCATCTATAAACAAGATTATTCAAATATAATAATCTAAACACATTAGCTAATACAAAAACAAATCTAATCTATCTATCTAATATCCAAAAATATAAAAGTCATGATTATATAAGATTTGTACATCATTTTTATGATCACAATAGAAACTTATAGAATAAGTTTACAAGTTTATGGGATTTAGAAAAAATCATTGTATTTGTCCTTATTACATTGTGTGGCAGCCATATCAAAATTATGTCAAATAAAAAAGTGTCTTTTAAATTAGACACTTCATTGAGTATCACACATGTATTAATGTTTGATAAGTGTCTGGCATGCGAACACACCATTTATAAAATTTTCAACTTTCTTTTCATCTAATTGTTTATCTTCCATCACAATAAATTTTGAGTGTATATCACACTTTCTCAATAACTTAATCTTTTAATTTAATATTATTGTAACTTTTAAAATATTACACTATTCTTCAGGAGGGATGGATGAATGTTACAGGTTTAAAAAGACAATTATCAAGTTAAGCTCTATATGAAATAGTAAATACTTATTACATTATATAGTTTAACAATTGAATTTGATTAACATTAAATAAGTCAATATAAAAGTAGAATATATTATTACTGTAACAAACACTTTCCCAAGAACTTGTAAGTAGTAACTTAAAAATTATAAAAAAAGATTTCAACATCATAAGAGTAATGTTTTATTACAAATTGATAATATTAATATATAAGATAGTAGAAAAAAAATCAAAACTTATTACATAAAATGGTTTGGGTGTACACTTAACAGGCAATAACTGAGGAAATTGGACTGAATGCAAATTGAGTGTCCCAAGCATAATTGAATACAATGGCACCATTAAACAGAGGTTGACCATCACTAACAAGACAAACATCACCTAAAACTTTCAAATATGAAGCTTCAACTGCTTCAATAGTTTGAAATCCTTTACAGTTCAACTTCACATTCTTCTGAACACATGCACACTGATTTTTGATAGTCACAGTCCATTCTATCTTTCCATGCACTTTTCTTCCGGATGGAGATTGGGTTACAATGATATCGCTCAAAGAGCATTGACTATAACCTGAAATCATCATGCATAATACATATATCATCAACAATATTTTGTAAACAAAACTTACATTTCTCTCATGAGAGAAAATCGCACCTTGAGAAACAAGGACAAGTAAGAGAGTTGCAACAAGAATCTTCTCCATTTCTTATAACACAAATACAAGTTTCAATTCTTCAAATTGTTATGCAAAGAATAACATTGTATGTAATATTATTTATAAACCTATTGGAATGTATCTTTCAATTTGTTTTTTCATTTGAGAACATAATTAAATCATAATTTAATTGTTATAAATTAGAAAAATAGTATAAATTAGCAAAAGAAAAATATAGTTGTAATTACATACATAATTATGTAAATAGATATATTAAGAATAAAAGAAATAACAACAAATCGTAATGGTTTACTATTCGTGCTTATCTTTATTATATCATTATGATAATACATCAATAAATCTTATAAAGGTAATACATCAATAAATTCTATATTATTTCCCATACACGTAAATACTTAAATCAAATCAAATTCTTGCTTAATAATAATTATGTTTTTCCTAATACTGCAATATTTAACTATTTCACATGAATTTAAACTGTTAATTAATATAATTATTATTTTAAATCTTAATAACTATAAATAATTCAGTATGAAAATATAAAATATTCTTCCAATAAGAAATCCTTCTTTAAGGACAAGTAAATAATAGGATAAAATGTGAAGAACTTTAATGACCTTTAGTGAAGTAGAAAGCAGTAGGCCAAAATAATTTCATCCTTTGGTCATAGGAGTTATAATTTTATTTATAAGAAAATCAATTATAAATCGTTAGTATTCGCCAAATCAAGAGAATATAAAATACTACAAAGACAGAAACCAAAAGATTACAAAGATCATAACTAAAAGATTATAAAAATAATAACAAAAAATTTCTGAGATAATAACAAAAAGACTACAACATGGACCTCGGCACAAACTCTTGGCCCATTCTTGGAGGTCAACATTTGAAGCTAAGCTCAGTCCATTATGGATCTCTAATAAAGCTCGTCATTTTGAATGTTCAGCTTCATCTTTATGTTTTTTCCTATCTATTAAGACTTTGGCAAGTGTACCAAGTCACGCAAGTAGTAACTGGTAAGACTAGGATATCGTTTCGAAGAGACTCGTGTAATACTAATTAATTGTGCAATTAATAACTAATTTAAACTAAAGAATAAATTCATAATTTTGTTTTTGTACAAGTAAATTTGTGGATAAAAAAAAGTAAAAGGTGAACTTTTTGGCAGTTAAAATACTTAGATGATGGAAAAGACAAGAATTGATATGGAATGGTATTGTTGGGGTTAGATTTCACCGACCCTATTCCCATGCATATAAAAGAAAGCACACCCTTTCCATTAATATACTAATGTCAACCCACAAGTCTACTCAAACTATAATCCCTTTGTAGAATGAGCCTAGATTTCCTTATTAATAGTAAATCCCTTGAACTCTTAACAAACAAACCTGCTTTATGAAATAGGGTTTAAGACAACCAATCAGTCATATCTTATCATAGCCTTAGGCTATACACAACTCTTTGACCTTGAGTACTTAGTTTCTTTAGATAAAATGGTAGCTATATTCATCCTTTGCATCTATTTTTACTATGCTCATCATTACTTTGTTGCACCTACATTGACACGTTCCTACATCGGACAAGTGCTTACATCCTTACATCTGACGAATAACATCAAACCTCATGGGTAATCGTTCCCTTTCTTCATTTTAAACATTACAATATCTTTCCTTTTTTACACTTCTCACTTCCTTGTGTTTTTTCATCTCCTTGTTCTCTTCCATTTCCTCGTGTTTTCGTTGCAATCTTTTTCCTCCCTCAAGTATGTTATCTATTACTTATGTCGCTTGATTTAGTTCTTCTTGCATTCATCTTTCTTCTTGCTTCTATCAACATTTTAACTTTCGTATGAAGCCATCTTCTCAAATTTTTGTTGAACTTTTATTGTTCATATTTTCTTCGTGTTCATCTTGTTTATATTATTATTTTCCTTTCGATTACACATATTTCGCGTTCTGGCTTTAATACCTGTAACAATTGGTATACCTATGATAAGATTGTGAGTTTATGTAGAAGAGCTTTTAACTCTCATGCAGTTTTCATTTTTAGAGTTTTATGAAAGTTTTTGATGCTTTTGAGGGCATGTGTACCATTCTAAATGTTTCTTCCTATTTTTGGGATTATAATGCATAGTAGATTCTAAAAAAATCTTCACTTTGTTTTTAATTTTTATTTTCCTAGGTTTTTTCACATTTTTGGGTTTCAACCTACGTCTCTTACACATTTACCAACCTCTTGTTCGAATGATAGCATTATGACTTAACGCAGAGGGGCTTTTAACTCTAACACAATTTTCCTTTGTAGGGTTTTTCATGAATTTTCGATGCTTTTGAGTGCTTATGTACAATTTGGAATGTTTCTTGGCATTTCTAGGTGTATGATGCAAAATAGATTCTGAAAAATCCTTACTTTATTTTTTATTTATATCTTTCTACATTTTTTCAGCTTTCTAGGTTTAAACGTGCATCTCGATCCACAAACAAGATATATTACATATTTACTGACCTCTTAGCCTAAGTATGTTGACCTTATACAACCCCTACTTTTCATGGGCTAGCTTAAATCCTAAGAGAGAGCTTACTAGCATGACCACAGATAAAAAAATCAAAGCCTTTAGATGCAACCAAACATTATGCAAACATGACGAGAAAAGTGCCATAGTTGGCACTTACAAACTTGATCTTTTGTGCCAAGATGAATCTATTGCATCACCATATAAATTTACCTTTATTTATGCCACATTTTTCGACAAAGGTCGGTCTTCGTTTACCCCTTAGTTCATTTGAAAAGGAGCTTCTTACCAACTTGATCCGAACAATTGTGCTTTTGTCTAGGGCTTTCACATCTTTTTTGTAAGACCCGTTTCGAGATGTTATGTGTAATTTTTTTTTTCAAACTTCAAACATAACACTAATACCATCCTATTAAATATGAAGATTCCACATAATTTTAACTCAAAATAACACTGGTCAGAAAATTAATATGAAATAACTTTATTCCTCAAAATAAAAATATGGTTTAACCAACCAACTCGATTAAATCATAAAAAAAAAGACTTAATACAAATCCTTCAAGTTTAAACCTCACAACAATTAACTATTACATTCTTATTCAAAGGAATGTTTTCAAATGAAAGAAATAAAAGCTCCCAAAAGCATCCCCATGAGCTCCTCACAATTAAGCTTCTTCAACTATCTGCACCCTCATCTACTACCGTATAACACAAGTAATATGATCATCACAGGTGGAAAACACAACCATAAACATGCAAGGGTGAGCTAACCATATAACATATCACATAACAATGAACATCAATATACCACTCACCTAGCATTACCACAACATAGCATCAGTTATCTACGCTACCAAATATCACATGTTCTCAAATCGAAAACATAGCTTTATCACTAAGAAATATTAAATGGAAAGGAATTATCACCTAACCGACCACTCAACCAAATCTCATATGTAATTTATTGAAGATTACACTTCCCATTACTCTCGTAGTGAGCCCCGACAAAGTTTACTACTTTCCATTACTCATGCAAGAGCCTTGACGAAGTATACAACTTCCCATTACACTAATCAAGAACCGACGAAGTTTTCAAATTTACATTACTTAGTGGAGCCCCGACCAAGTGCACCCTCAATACAATCACACAGAGTTACCGTCCATTACAATCAAATCCTCCCATCATGATCATACATCAAACATATCACATTATACCATGTCGTACTTATATACATATAGTTCTTATAATCATACAAGTACCCACGCCATGTCATCATCTCATGACTCACATGCAACACAAAGTATCACACCAACCATAATGTATACGTACAAAACCATAGAGATTGTAATATCATTCAACCCAGAAAAGCACTACAAATTGGCAACCCAACACTCAATGTTATTGCTCAATGCCATTTGCCTCGTAAAAGCCATGGTCCAACACCAAAAGGCCATTGCTCAACGCTCAATGCCTTGTAACCCCGTCACTTAGCGCCAAAACTAGCGCTCAACACCAAAGCCAGCGCTCAGCGCCTAACGCTTCAGAAACTCAATGCTCAGCACCAAAGCCAAACCTCTTGTAAAACAGTCTGCTCAACAGCTAGAAATAACGCTCAGCTGACAACACACAAATGCACCCAAAAACACGAAAAACAACACAATTACACATGATTTAGTCATTTTAAAGGCACACAAAAGTAACATCACAATTCATTCACCATACACAAAACTTCATAGTATTCCATTCTTAGCTTCCTAACCTTTCACTTCATGCATATAATTCAACTTAGCAACACACCAATTCAACCAAGTACTAATTCAACCACTTATTGACACATCATCATGAATTCCTACTACTTTTACTGCACCAATAAAATCCAAGATAAAATTTGCAAACAGTAAGTTATATTTTTCATAAACCTATCACACAATTTGACCAATGTTAACTCCAAAACAAATATAAGCCCCAATGCAATTTCCATAAAAAAAAAACTAATTTTGTTTTTACTTGCATCGTTCCCCAAATTTTCATGATCAAAAATTAAGAAAGTTGTTCCTAATGCCCAAGTGCCAATGTTCATAGCAAACCAAAATTTGTTGTGCATAAAATTTTCCACCATGCTTCATGAAATTTCTCATGTCTTGAGGACCACAAATATCAACACACCAAAAATTATACAATTTCAACCAAATTAGCTCCCAATGGCCTCCTTCTTCATCGTTTAAAAAAATCACAATTTCAAGAAGAGAAGAAATAAACCAGCTATAATCATTTCCTATACCACAATCTCTCAAAACTTCAAGATGATAGAAAAGAAAATAACCCAGTTTGCATTATGAATTTATCTACAAAATCATGCCAATATTTCTTCTTAAAATGTATCCCTCAACCCATCAAATTTAACCATTCACAATAGAAGGAATACCACGTAATGCCATACCCCATCATAATTCAAATAGAAAATGAATAAAGCTTCCATTACACTTCCATGGAAAAAGTTTATTGCCCAACACAGGTCCATAAAACAAATTCTTACACCAAAACACAAAATCTTATTGTTTTCTCCAAGTAGCACATGCCCTTAAAACAAGTTCTTACACCAAAATACAAATTCCTATTTTTTCTCCAAGTAGAACACGTTCTTCTCATATCTAAGACCACACAATCACATAACCAGAAAAAGCATAGATGCATGGTGTAGTCCCACTTATTTGGAATCCCTACAATAAGACCATCTTAGTTTTTCTCTACTCCTCCCATGCTCTCATTCCCACATTGATTTCTCTTCCATTTTTTCCTCCCAAAACCCCAATTTAACTTACTTTTGTCTGCCGATTTTGCCTAATTACTCATGTAAGACCCGGGAACGTTAAATAAATAAATAAGTATTTATTTCATAAATGCGAAAGCAGGAATCCCTAAGTTATGTCATGTGGAGAGAGAAGACAAGGAATAATGGTAGCTCAAGTAGTAGAGCATGTTAACGATGTGGGGAGGACTTGGGTTCGAGTCTTGTGAAAGCCATTTATGGGTTATTTTCATTATTTAATTATTTTACATACAAGCATGGTTATAGGATAAGAGGTTATAAGGCATGGTGTGCATGAAATGTCAAGAAACATTAATTGGCTTAATGGTGGTGCACTGACTTGGCTTTGACATGGTTGTGGGTTAGAAACATGAATTAAGTTTTCTTTTTGCTAAAATTATTTTTGGCATGGATGAGAAGGGTTAGAAACCCTAACCGTCTGTAGAATGGAGAGTTGATGTACATTAAACTCCTTCTTAATGGATTTTTCGTTTTGGACAATTAATGGAGAAACAATGAGGTTAATGATGGAGGAGAGGGGTGAGAGTAGGATCCTGGTCAAGGCATTTTTGTGTGGCTACGAAAAGGGAGTTGGAGAGCCCTAAAACAACACTGAGGAGAGTGTTAGAAGGTTGAAATGAGTGCTCAAGGACGAAGATCAAAGGGTTGATCATTTGTGAACCAGGTGCTAGGTTCCTAATTTCTGGGCGCTAGGCACCACCGTTTTTCTAGTCTATGCAGTTTTCGTAAAACTACATTTCTTGGTTCGTTAATCGTGCGATTTAGGTGAAATTTTTACAGGTAGTCCATAACATGTTGTTCTTTACTTTGAACGGTGGAGATTCAATTTGGAGGTCAGTAGCTAGAGATATACGTTACTCAGGATTGCTAGCTTAGAAGCCTTTAAAATACATGAATAAACTCTTGATAATTTGAAGTAACTACTAATGTGACATGAGTTGGAAGCATGATTGGGTTGTGTTGTAAGTCTCTATGAATTTGAATGTTCCTTTGGGTTAGTCACATGTTGAGAATTGGTTTATTGGTAAATACATGTGTATCAATATAAATTAAATTACTGAATAGGAGTTGTGAAGTGCTATATTGATTTGCATTGGTGCATAGAATCATGTACTTAAGTTGTTAGAGGGTTGCTGCTTTATATTTGATTTGAGCATGCGTTATTCATAGGTTGAAAATGTCTTCCAGTAATGTCTTCGCTATAATTCTATGAATCTTTTATGATTAGGAAATTAAGGTTCATTTTGGGATTGGGAGATGAATGAACATGATCAGAGATTTGATAATTTATGTGTTGTTTTCATGATATTAATGGTACTGGAACCAACATGAACTCTCCTAATGGAATGTAATTATATAAATGTGTTAATAATATGTAAAAATGGGAGGACCATGATGAGTGCATATTTTTACCCTCATTTAATGTTTAATTTTGCGTATTTAATTGAATTTTTGTGCTTAAAGATTGATTTAATTGGGATTTCCTATAATTGGGTTTGTTGAGCATGAGATACAAAAACATGTTAAAAATAGCTTTTTAGTTGCATAAATGTTCTTTGGATATTTTGAGGTGTATTAGTGCAGCTGCAACTAATTTGAGCTCATGGAAGTGTGGAAATAAATTGCTTAAAGCTTCATGACACCTTAAAGATAAATCCAAGAATAAGAAATTATCAAAAGCACAAAAATCCTAGCCAAGCATCGCATGAAGACAACAAGAAAAGCTTGAAAAAGTGAAGTAGTTTGGCTAAACCAAGAAGAGAGCAACAAGTGAAGGACCTTGCGATTTTCTTTATCTTTATGATAGAAGATAATTTGGAAAAAATATATCTTTAGATATTTTATTTGATATTTTTAAATAATTATCTTATTTAATTATATCATAAAATATTAAAAGATAGTAACTACCAAATCTTTTTAAATATGACAAGATCTTCTTTTTAGATCCACAACAAACAAATATATCTTGAAGATTTTGGATTATTTAGAAGATAATTTGAGATTGCAAAGGGCTGATTTGGAAAATTAATACAAATATTAATTGGTGATATCTTATCATATATCTTTAAGTAATTAATTTATTTATATTAGATATTGATATTATCAACCAACTATATTTGTCAAATAGTCTATATCTCTCCAAATATTTTTAAATATTTAGCTTTATCTTTATTTTAAAAGATATTTGAGAGATTTTAGCAACAAAAAAAGCCCAGTCCAAGTCCTATATAAAGAGACCAAGGGGGGAGCAGAAAATACAAGCTCGGGACTTCGGAGTTTAAAAACCCTTAGGGGGGCCCTAATTTCGTTTCCTTTCTCTCTCTATTCTTCTTCTATTTTGTATTTCATGGAGTGCTAAACTTCTTGGGTTGATTCCAATGTAATTTCATTATGGATTCTGAGGTTAGAATAAAATAATTTCTTTGTTCTTTTTATTATATTTGAGGTTTTAATTCATCAATGTCTTTTATCTTTGAATCACGTAAAAAGTAATGATTTTAAATCTATATGCATATTGATCATATGAGTCCAAGGGTTTTTAAATTTAATTGAGACTTTACTTTGATTTTATTTAGAAACTTTCATG